>ERZ791603.1471-NODE-1471-length-17255-cov-3.224360_pt1 | contig 17255 bp, 14 predicted proteins | sample MGYA00509966_ERZ791603 | MGnify/ENA primary metagenome ERZ791603 (study PRJEB30046, sample SAMN00791931) | human gut metagenome | study: EMG produced TPA metagenomics assembly of the A metagenome-wide association study of gut microbiota in type 2...
GAGTATTCTTGGCTATTCCTTGATTATATGAAGATATTTCAGACATAAGGAATAACCTGCTTTCATTTTTGAAAGCAAGAATAAAAAGTGAAGACTTGGTAAATCGAACAACTTACCCAATCATGATAAAATATATTGTTTTATTAAAATGAAAAACGTACTCACTCTTATATGCAAATATAAGCTTACTCCAAGAGCAAAAGTATACCTTGTATTATTCCGCTTTTGACTTCAAACTATGCAGTAAATCTTTTCCCAGCAACAACCATCCCATCATAACAAACACTGCCAGAAACATAAAAGCTAATATATACATTTTAATCCCCATACCGGATGGATACAAAGGAACAACAGCCGGCTCCACCACTGCAAACACAGGCTTCTCCTCCTGCACCTTCGCCCTTGCCACCTGCAACTGGTTTGCCACCTGGCTATACACTTGGTAAGCCAGGCTCATGTCATTCTGCAAACGCTCCTGCTCCGCACGCACACTTTGAAGAATCAGATTGTCATGCGTATCTACATATTTTGCATATTCTCTCTGAGCAGCATAATATTCCCGCTTGCGGTCTTCAAACAATCCTACCAGATAAACACAATCCTCTTATGCTTTCGAAGTACGATATGCCGTGATATGTTTCTGCAGTCTCTGAACTACTGAATCGGCAACAACAGCAGTAACCTTAGGATTCTGGAAAGTTACAGATACGGAAGTTATAGCTGATTTCTTGTCAATTGTTGCAAGCACACTATTCCGCAAAATGTTTATTTTATCACTTTCCTCTTTTGTCAATTCTATAATATTACCTTGTTCTCCCCTTGCCGGAATAGTCTCCTGCCTGTCAGTAAACAACGACTTCACACTGCCAATCACCATGCCGGGAAATCCTGTCACATAGCTCCACCACGGAGAAGACTGAGTGTCAAGATAAGTATTCAGGTCCATTACATTGTCAGAGTTCGTGCAAGGTACGCTCATTGACAACAGTTCCAAGAGAAATGGAGTGGAAGAAACGATATCCGAAGCCAAAGAAACATTGAGGGCGTCAGAACCGTCACCTCCCATAGCCCCCCCACCTAAAAAAGAGGCAGCCAATCCCGACAAGCCGGCACCCTTAGAACCATTCATCTCCGGAGAAAGAGTCACCTTCACCGTATATTTCTTAGGAATACTGGCACCGACAACAATACCGATAACGGCACCGATATTGTACTCCTGATTATCAATAGTCAGCTTGTACAACCACGTAACCAGAAGGTCCGTCTTTCCTGCACTTTCTCCGACAGGTGTAGGCTTTCCTGCTGATAACAGGTAGATAACGTTGAAATTGTTGATATTTCCGGTAAACTGTGTGATGATATATGGTCCCATGATAAACATGATATATGGGAGTGTGATCTTAAAGAAGATCTGTGCTGCGTTTGCACCATCAATCTTTGCAGCCTCATAAAGCTCTGAAGGCACATTCTGTAATACACCTGTAACCTGAAGCATGGTATACGGAATACCTACCCAGCAGTTGATGAGAATAACAGAAACTCTCGCCCACATAGTGTTGGTCCAGAATGGAAGCGGGTTATCAATCCAGCCCCACTCCAAAAGCAGGTTATTAACAGCACCCTGTGGCTGGAACATCTGTCTCATTACAAGCAGTGATACGAACTGTGGTACCGCAATTGAGATAACAAAGCATGTACGCCAGAAAGCCTTGCAATGTGTCTCTTTACGATTGATAACGATAGCAAGAATGAGTCCAAGGAAGTTACAAAGGAAGGTTGCAAATACAGCCCAGCAGATTGTCCATCCAAGTACTCTCCAGAATATCTTACCAAGCTTACCACCAAGTCCAAGCACCTGTCCGAATGAGGCGAAGCCTGTCCAGTCGAACAATACCAGATGATCACCCTTTACTGAATAGTTTGTAAAGGCCATTGGAATCATGAACAGCAATGGTAAAACGGTAAAAACAAATATTCCCAAAAGTGGGAGAAACATAAGTGTTTTATGTAAATTTTTATCAAATAAATCCTTGACATCTTTGCCAAAAGAATTGATTTCTTTTCCAGCTTTTGAAAGGCATTCTGCCTTATATCCGCTCTTTAAATTCTCGCACCACATGTAAATAAATAACACTGTGATGGCAATTGTTATGACGCCATATAACAATAATAATACTGACTGGTCGCCTGCAACATATTCATAAATCTGCTTCTGCTCATTAAATACCTCTTCCTGCTTTCTCCAGCCAAGTGAAGGCAGCATGGAAATGTAATAAGCACCAGCGCTAACCATATATGCTATATACGCAATCTCTATAGCAAGAAAAATCAGACCCTTTATGATCTGCTTATGAGCCATATTGGCAAGACCCATTACGAGTGCCGATAGCTTAACTGTAGCTCCGCCTTTTGTGAGGGCATTGCCAACAGTATACGGAGTAGCAAATTCCGAAACCTTTTTCTTTTTGTTTGCTCCTATCATACTTTTCCTCCTGGCATGCATTATATATGCCATTCCTTTAAACTAATTTATTCCAAGATTCCGGCTACCCGGAACCTTGGAATCATAATCTGATCTACTTAATTATTTAAGAGAATCATTAAGCTGAGTATTGAAGTCCTCTGTCTTCTGAGCTGCATTGTCCTTTGTAATCTGGCCTTCTGCACCGTTCTGGAAAGCATCACCGAATGGTGTAGCTGCATCCCAGTAACCTGACATATCAATGATAGGCTGTGCTACTGAACAATCAGATGAAACCTTAGCCATAGCTGCTGCTACAGGATCTGCTGCGATTTCCTCGTTTGATACAAGATTTTTGTTTACAGGAGCCTGTGCTCTTAACTTGAAGTGAGCAAGCTGTGCATCCTCACTTCCAAGGAATGCTGCAAGCTTAACTGCTACTTCCTGGTTCTTGCAGTTAGGGTTAACACCGATAGCCTTAGATCCTAAGAATGCCTTTAACTGGCAGTCTTTTCCACCAATATTGATTGTAGGAAGAGCTGCAACACCAACATTCTCCTCACCAAGTGCCTCTTTAACTGCGTCATAGTTCCAGTTACCATTGAAGTAAGCGTTTACTGAACCATCCTTAAGTCCTGCAAGACCCATAGATCCATCATTACTATCCATTACGAAGTTTGGATTAGCAAATAAATCTACGATGTAGTTTGTAACTGCTGTACCCTTATCTCCACCGAAATCATATCCGGCAGCCTTGTCTGTTCCGTCTCCGAAGATTGTACATCCGTTTGCTGCATAGAATGCATTGAGATACCAGCCGTTATCAATTGGGAATGAAACCTTACCCTTTGTAAGCATTGTATCAAGGCTCTTTACATCATCCTCAGAGAAAACTCTCTTGTCATAGTACATGAACCATGTGTTTGATGTATAAGGAACTGCGTAGATGTCTCCATCATATGTAACAGTTGCTGCCATAGCCTCTGAGTTAGATGTCTTAACATAATCTGCTGTCTCTCCACCTAACTTAGCAATAGCATTAGCCTTAACTAATGGCTCAAGCTGATCGTTTGCAAACATGTAAACATCAGCTGCTGCCTTAGGATCCTTTGTAACAACGTCCTTTGCGTCTGACTCAGATGATGTAACATACTTGAACTCGATGTTGAAATCAGGATTTGCTTTAGCAAATGCCTCGCACTCTGTCTTGAGCCAAGCACCCTTTGCATCATCTAAATCCTCTGCAGGTCCCATTACTGTAATGGTCTCCTTACCGCCGTCCTTCTTGTCGGCTTTCTCTGTTCCATTTCCATTGCTGCTTCCGCATCCTGCAAACATTGTTGCTACCATAGATGCGCAAAGTAAAGATGCTAATACTTTCTTCTTCATATCTTCCTCTCCTTTTTGAATATAAAATGTAAAAAAGTATATATATAAATTGCCGTGCAACTTATATCAAATTAATTATCTGCGGTAAACCACCGCAATGTTTCTAATCCAGGCTATCTTTTCGTTGTCCAATCTGTGTGGCTTACTTGTCATGCGCCATCTCCAGTTATGTCCGACTGTCGAAGGATAATTCATCCTCGCCTCATTTCCAAGCTCTAATATATCCTGCATCTGGACTATCGCCAGCTCTGCGGTGCTGTGGTACAGCTCCCTGATAAGAGCATTTGGAACCTGTGATTTATTTTCAATGTTCAGATACTCATACAGATAAGCAAGCTCATAATCTGTCTTTTCACCGAAAGAACCAACTATTGTCTCATTGTCATGTGTACCAATATATGCAACTACATGTGAATCAGTGTAATTGTGTGGCAGATACTCATTGGACGGATCGCCGTCAAAGGCGAACATCATAACCTTTGTTCCCATCCAGCCCGACTTCGCAAGGAGCTTTTTCACTCCCGGTAAAAGGCTTGCTGATGTATAATCATCAGCCACTACATTAACCCCTTCAAGCTCTTCGTTAATTGCATTGACAAGCCTGCGTCCCGGTCCCTTGAACCATTTCCCGGATAGGCTCTTATCCTGTCCGTACGGTACCGCATATGCTTTCACAATTCCTGCGAAATGATCAATCCTGACAATATCAAAAAGCTCTCTGCATACACGCATTCGCTTTCTCCACCACGAGAAGTTGTCCTCCTTCATGGCATCCCAGTCATACATCGGATTGCCCCACACCTGTCCGCTCTCTGAATACTTATCAGGACCGGCAGCTGCAACATACTCTGGTGTATCGTTTGCGCTCATCATAAAGAGTTGTCTCTCTGCCCACACATCTACGCTGTCATATCCTACATAGAATGAGATATCGCCTATTATGTAGATGCCTTTTGAGTTAGCATAATTTTTCAAATCCTCCCATTGTTCGAAGAATTTATATTGGCAGAACTTCCAAAAAGTAATTGTATTATAATTCTTTTTTTGGTACTTTTCAAGTGCAACCGCTTGCGGATTTCTATACTCGCTTGGCCACTCGCTCCAATTTTTGTATAAATTGTCGGTTTTCAGTGTCATAAATAATGCATATTGTTCAAGCCACTCCGACTGTTTTTTTACAAAATCCTGAAACTCTTGTGCATTTGTATCAAATCTCTCAAACGCTTTTTGTAAAATCTTGCATCTGTTCTGATGCAATGCTGCATAATCAATTTCTGATTGATCTGTGCCCCAATTGTACCCCAGGATCTCTTCCCTCTCTAACAACCCCTCATCTACCAGCTTATCTAAATCTATGAAATAGATATTGCCCGCACAGCCTGATGATGGCTGATATGGACTATCGCCAAATATGGTGGGACCTACCGGAAGAACCTGCCAGTACTTCTGTTTCAAATCACCAAGGAGATCAACAAAATTGTAAGCCTCTCTCCCAAGAGTACCTATACCATATGGTGACGGCAGACTCGAGATTGAAAGAAGTATTCCGGAGCCTCTGAGATTTTCTCTGGCCTCCAAATTACCATTCCTCTTTCCTAAAATTTTCTGTTTTTTTCGTATCTGAGATTATTTTATTTCCTATTGTCGTATTTGTCAATCGTTTTAGTGGTTTCAAACTCATTTTTGCCATTTTTCACGTAATTTGCATTCATTTTTTGGTAGTTATTACCACAGTTTCAAAGATATTTTTCGAAAAATTTATTACAGAAAATATTGCCTATTTATGATAGTAAATGTATAATTCTATTATCACATAAGAAAGGAATAACATTATGGCTACTATTAAGGATATTGCCGCCCGGCTGGGTGTGTCAATCAGCACTGTTTCAAAAGGATTAAATGGTGCCAGTGATATAAGTGAGGAGCTTCGTCAGACAGTTTTAGACACTGCTGTCGAAATGGGCTACAGCACAAAGCGCTCCAGAAAGGTAGAAAACCGCAAGCTGGCTCTGTTTATTGAAAATATGAACTACGAGTCTATCGATGAGTTCGGATATGATGTAGTGCTTGGCTTCAAACAGAATGCTTTTAAGCACAAATGGGACGTGGACATCATCCCTGTCACACCTCAGCTTCAGGCAGAAGAAAAATATGATACATATATATTAAAGAATGGCTATTGTGGCGCATTTCTGGTAGGTTTTGCTCTTCACGATGAATGGATGCAGCAGCTCAAAAATACTACAATGCCTACAGTTTTGTTTGATAACTATATAGAGAACAATCCCAATGTAGCCTATGTAGGCACCGACAGCTACGAGGGCATTGACATGGCTGTAAAGCATCTGCACAATCTGGGCCATAAAAAGATTGCCTTTATCAATGGTTCTCTTTTCTCCCTGGTTTCGGATCAGCGTCAGGAAGCCTTTGAAAACTCTATGCGCGATGCCGGTCTTGAAATCTACCCGGAGCTCATGGGACACGGCTACTATATTCCTGAAACCGCACAGTATTACGTTTCAAATTTTATTGCAGCAGGTGCCACTGCTATCCTCTGCGGAAGCGATGCTATAGCAAAGGGTGTTATCTCCGAGTGCCAGCTGCACGGCTTCAATGTGCCAAATGATATAAGTGTGGTCGGCTTTGACGATGTCAAGTTTGCCGCAGCCCTTACCCCTCCTCTTACCACTGTCAGACAGGAGTGTAATGATCTGGGCCGCTGTGCATATATTATATTGAATTCGCTCATTCACCATATTCCAATCAGCCGCACACAGCTGCGACCGAGGCTGATTGAAAGAGAATCTACTGCACGAGTTTCCACCGCACATGCTGCTGAGGAATAGCCTGCATATACACCACCTTCCAAAGGAGGCAAAATTGTTCAAACGCAAACATGCAACCACTTTAATTACATATTCGCTGATATTTTTCAGTGCAATCTCCATGACAGCCTGCTCTTTTTCGGATGTCTCTTATCTATTCAAGAGCCCCGCACAAAAGCAGGCTATTCTGCACAAATCACCTGCGTTTTGGGAGGATACCACAAGTGTTAAAGGAAGCAGCAACCTGTCTATCCTGCACAATGTCGCCTTTGAGGGGCGGCCGTACAATGATACAAGACAGTTTGGTGATAACATCCTTATGGTAGGACAGGGCAGCTACAATAATTCCATCATAGAGACCGATGATCAATCTGTTCAGTATTCATTTGATGTATATAATCCCTGGTCCAATGAAATCACGGCAAGCCTCACTCACGACAAAACCGACTGTGATGACTACATGATAAAAGGTGACCGACTCTGGCTCATCAATTCCGATGCCGGCAGGGCAACAATCTATGATAAGGATTTAAAAGAGATAAAAACCTGCAAATATAATCCCAAGGACTATGATGGCAATTGCGATACATCAGATTCTGATGATGGCGATGTGCCGAATCCCGGCAATTATTATGATGCCTCACAGATTGCCACCTCCGCTGACGGAAAATACGCTCTCGTGTCAGGTGTCACACCCGATACTTACAAATATGCAGTCTCTGATATAAGGCTTGACGATAACACAGTGCTTTCAACCTACGAAGGACAAAGTTTTTCCATGTCATGTGTCGACTCAAAGGGCTTTGTAATCGAGGCAGATACGGCCAACAATATTTGGAACTATCATTCATCCGATGGAAAAAACAGCTTTTTTTCACTGCCGGATGTGGTGGATGTGACTTTGGCAGAGGATGGTGACATGCTCATACGATGCCAGGATTTATCCTCGGACAACATCATCAGTTACTATAAATATTCACCCGCCACCGGTGTCAGTTCATCCTTTTCATACAACCTGGCAACTCGAAGCACAGGCAAAATGTCCGACAGCCCATCCGACTCTGCGGCAGCCGATACCAAGACCTACTGTTCTGCCAACTCGGTATATCTGCCTGATGCAAACTGTGTGATGATGCTTTTGTACACAGCGCAGTGCAACCCGGAAATTCTCATCTGGTCACTCGACAAGGGCAAGAATGACAGCAAAGCCGAAATCACGTCATACAATGACTGTGATACACTGCTGCAGGCCTTGCGCGATGATGGCTCATATGTATCCCCATATTCTGCCATAGACCCCGCTGACAGTACCGATGAAAATCAGGAGGCTATGGAAGAGGCCGGGAAGGATTCCGACTACAATACATACGGCGATGAGGTCACTCTGGTCCCCGACACCTCGTCATATGACTGGGGTGATTTATCCGACATAAATGCACGTATCACAGCGCTTGAACAGAAATACGGCTTTTCCATATATTTCGGGCCTGAGGTACCAAAGAGGATTGATTACTACGATATCCATCAATTCAAGAACAAGGATAAGCTGTCAGTCGCTCTGGATGCACTCGAGGAAACACTTGGCTGTTTCCCTGATGACTTTTTCACACAGCTGTGTTATGGCGATATAAGAGGCATGCGAATCTATCTGTGCGGTGACATTTCGTCAAGCCACTCAGATATGATAAATGAGCCAAGTGGCTTTATAAATGTAATAAACAACCACAATGTGATGGTTCTAAACTGCAACTACAGCTGGGATTTCAGCTACACCGTTGGTCATGAGATTTCCCACCTGATAGACCAGAGGCTTACATTCATACACACCTACGATGAAAAGAGCGAGTTTTCCGAGGAAAAATGGAACAGCTTTAACCCTGACAGCTTCTCCTATGATGACAGCTACGCAAACTACAATCCGGATGATCCATCGAGCCACATATCCGGGTATTTCATTGATTCCTACGGCATGACCTTTGCAACAGAGGACCGCTCTGAAATATTCGGAACCGCGATAGACGATTATATTAACGGCATCTATGATGATGCAAGATTCACAGATGATTCGCCGATACGAAACAAGCTCGACTACTACAGCAGATGTATCCGTGATGGCTTTGATACAAGGGGCTGGCCTGATACGATGGCATGGGAGTCTGTGCTTACCGCCACCGGAGCGCAGGCCGATTAAATGATAATTTCAGAATAACACAAAAACCTCAAGTCATACGACTTGAGGTTTTTTAATGGGCAGAGATGGATTCGAACCATCGAAGCAAGTTGCAGCAGATTTACAGTCTGTCCCCTTTGGCCACTCGGGAATCTGCCCATGTATTCAATTACGATACTTGCATAGTTTATCACAACAGATGTGATTATGCAAGTACATTTTAAAATTAAAAAAGACAGCCTTCGATCGGCTGCCTTTTAGGAGAAGGTATTTTTACTATGGGGTATAGCAAAAACTATATAATGTATTGGGGGGTTTTTACGGTTATTATAATATCACGGTAATGACGATAAGTGTTCACAAATTGCATAAAAATCATAGTTTGTTTTTATGCAATTTGTATAGCACTTTAGTATCATCCAACATTTTTCATATAGTCATTATGCACAAAAGCATGACTGTTTTTTAAATATTATGTTCAACCATTGTTTTGCTGTCCTCATCAAACAGTGCTTCAAACTCATCTCTTGTGATTTTCTCCTTCTCAAGAAGAAGTGCTGCACATCTGTCAAGCACATCGCGGTACTCTGCTATCATGCTCTTTGCCTTGTCGTACGACTCGTCGATGATTCGCTTTACCTCGACATCGATTGCCGATGCTATGCCCTCGCTGTAGTTCTTTGCATGGGCTAGGTCTCGTCCGATGAAGACCTCCTCCTCATCATCGGCATAGCAGATAAGGCCGATATTGTCTGACATACCGTATTTGGTAACCATCTCGCGCGCAAGCTTTGTAGCCTGCTTGATGTCCTGTGATGCCCCTGTGGTGATATCGTCAAACACAAGTTCCTCTGCGACACGACCGCCTAAGTCTACTACGATTTCCTGAAGCATACGTCCCTTTGTGTTGAACATCTCATCCTTCTCAGGCAGAGGCATGGTGTAGCCTGCTGCGCCTGCTCCTGTAGGGATGATTGAAACTGTGTATACAGGTCCCACATCCGGAAGCAGATGGAAAAGGATTGCATGCCCTGCCTCGTGGTAGGCTGTGATGCGCTTTTCCTTGTCAGAGATGATACGGCTCTTCTTCTCAGCTCCGATACCAACCTTGACGAAGGATTTTCTGATATCATCCTGTGTGATATATTCTCTGTTTTCGCCCGCTGCACGGATTGCTGCCTCATTCATCAGATTCTCAAGGTCTGCACCTGTGAAGCCTGCTGTGGTCTGTGCAATCTGCTTTAAGTCGACATCCTCTGCAAGAGGTTTTTTCTTGGCATGGACACCTAAAATTTCTTCTCTGCCGCCCACATCCGGTCTGCCTACTACAACCTTTCTGTCGAAACGGCCCGGACGCATGATAGCAGGGTCAAGTATATCCACACGGTTTGTGGCTGCCATGACGATAATGCCCTCATTGACACCAAAGCCATCCATCTCGACAAGCATCTGGTTCAATGTCTGCTCACGCTCGTCGTGTCCGCCGCCCATTCCTGTGCCACGTCGTCTGGCTACTGCATCAATCTCATCGATAAATACGATACAAGGCGCATTTTTCTTGGCATCCTCAAACAAATCTCTCACTCGTGAAGCTCCGACTCCGACGAACATCTCCACGAAATCAGATCCTGAAATGGTGAAAAACGGTACCCCTGCCTCTCCGGCTACTGCCTTGGCAAGGAGAGTCTTACCTGTTCCCGGAGGTCCTACAAGAAGGACACCCTTTGGGATTCTTGCTCCAAGTCTGGTGTATTTTCCCGGATCACGAAGGAAATCAACTATCTCTGCAATCTCCTCCTTTTCCTCCTTTAAGCCTGCTACATCGGAAAACTTGATATGGTTTTCCTCCTGTGTGGTGAGCTTCGCACGGTTCTTGCCGAAGTTCATCATCTTGCCACCGCCGCCCTGTGCTGCTGCGTTGTTATTCATCACTGCAAAGAGTATGAACATGGCTCCGAATACCAAAAGATACGGAAGCAGTGTCATAATCCAGCTCTCAGCCGGCACATCTGCAACTGTATAATCGGTGTACCCTGCCTTTGTCATGGTCTTTTCGATATTGTTTACATCTGATACATAAAGCACCTTTGATGAGCCATCCTTGAACTTTACCTCCAGGCTTCCTGTCGGTATCTCCCTGTTTTGCACCACCTTTACACTCTTCACCTGATTCTTGTCAAGATCCTTCTCGAACTGACTCTGTGTGTAAGAGTTTGATGTGGCGCCGGCGCTCAGCCAGTACCAGATGCAGATTACTGCAAATACAATGATAATGTATACGCCCATTCCGCGCATACCGCTTTTTTGTTTATTCAATTTACTTCTCCTTTTTATTTTATTTCGCCCTCGACAAAGCCGATGTAAGGCAGATTTCTGAACCTCTGGTCATAGTCAAGGCCATAGCCTACCACAAACTTGTCAGGAATCACAAAACCCACGTAGTCTACATTTACATCATCAACTACACGGCGCTCAGGCTTGTCCAAGAGTGTGCAGATTGTGAGGCTCTTCGGGTTTCTTTTGGCAAGGAGTCTTGAAAGCCTGCTAAGAGTATTTCCCGAATCAATGATATCCTCTATGATGATGACATTCTCTCCCTCGATAGAATGCTCAAGGTCCTTTTTAATCTTGACATCGCCTGATGACTCTGTGCCTGAGCCATAGCTGGATACCGACATGAAATCCATAGTCATAGGCAAATCAATTCTCTTTGCAAGCTCAGTGGTAAAGAATATTGAGCCCTTGAGTATGCAAATGAGATATACTGACTGTCCCCTGTATTTTTCTGTGATTTGCGCTCCAATCTCTGCAATACGCTTATTGAGCTGTTCCTCTGTCAGGTAAACCGAAATATCATATTTTTTTGAAAAATCCATTTTGTTCTCCTCCGTAAAATGTGATCTTAAGTACTTTTCCTGTCTGTGGTGTGACAAGTGCGCTGCAGCCGGATCTGGATCCGATAATGGCATGCACCAGTGATTCATGGGCTATAAGCCACAGCCCCGCTCTCTGCTGTGCAGGAATTTTATCACCTGTAAATACCTGCTTCAGCTTCTTATGATGGCCCTCGTCATCCACAATTATATAGTCACCGGCTTTTCTTGTTCTTATTTCAAAGCCTTTCTTCATCTTATCATAATCAAACCATTTCGTATATGGTTTTTTGGGAATTTCGTCCATTTTACCATTAAAATCTTGTATACAAAGTGTGACATACGAGCCATCTGCTGAAAGCTTTATGTTTTTTTGCTCTCCCGTGGCACTCAGTGCCTCAAGCTCTTTTTGCGTAATGTGAATTTCTTCTTTTTCATCGTCACACCTTCCGGCGAAGAGTATCACCTCTCCAAATGATTTTTCCGCAATAATTCCATACGGCAGATTGATTTTTCTGCCCGACTGCTGCCCTGCAAGCTTCACAAGTGCACCGATATGTGTGCTCGTGATGTCCTTGAGCCGCCCTGACGCTAAATGTATACACTCGCGCGCCACTCCGCTTTTTAATGCCGGATGCAGACTCTCAAAGCGGCTGATTTCAAGTATCACCCTGCCTTCTTTTTTTGAAACCATGCTGTCGCACGCCTCTTTTAGCTGCTGCTCGTAAAAATCATTCATCACCGCAAGCTGTCCTGCGCTCTCATTGATATGCTCTATCGCCCTGTCATTAATCTGCAAAAGCAGCGGAAACACATCATGGCGCAGCTTATTTCTGGAGTAGGCTGTGTCAGTGTTTGTGGCATCGGTTACAAAAGCCTGTCCGTTTTCCTTCAGATAGTCCTCTATCTGCGCGCGTGTTGCTGATAAAAGCGGCCTGATATAGGTGACACCGTTCTTCACGGAAACCGGATGCATGCCGGATAGTCCCTTCGCTCCGCTTCCGCGAAGCATCTGAAAAAGAACTGTCTCCGCGTTGTCCTCCATATGGTGCGCAACTGCAACGACTACCTGCCTGCTGTTACCCTGCTTTTGGTCTGCTGCATAGGCAGTGGCGACTTCCTTTTCAAACGCTTCATAGCGCAATATCCTGGCGGCCTCCTCCAGTCCGAGTCCATGACTTTTTGCATATTGCGGTACATCCACGGAATGCACATGACACGGTATGTTAAGCCTTTCGCAGAGATCTGACGCAAACCTCGCATCCTCCCTGCTCTCGGCTCCTCTGATGCCATGCTCCACATGTACTGCCTCCAGCGCAAAATCAAGCTCATCTGTGCACTGTCTTTTTATTTCATTTAACAGCAGCAGCAGGCAGACTGAATCCGCACCGCCCGACAGCGCAACAAGCACTGTGCTGTGATTTTTTATCATTTTGTTTTCCAGAATATAATCTTTTGTCCGTCTAATCATTATTTTTCCCAGATTCCTATTGCAACAACCGTCATATCGTCCATGGCGTACCCGCCTGTATCAAGCAGCACCCTGTCCAGAATTTCCTGCGCCATCACGCCTGCATTGTCACTTTTGACGCCTGCGATGATATCCATAAGCTTCCCCTGTCTGTCCTTTACATGCAGATATTCTAGCACACCATCCGTCACCATGACAAGGAAATCGCCACTTTGAAGTGTATTTTTTGAATGTTTGCTCTCCTGCGCAGCATCGACCCCCGCCGGGAGTGATTCATTTTCTATAACACTTACTTGTTTCCCTGATTTGATAAATGACGGTGCAGCGCCTGTTTTTGCCAGCTCAAGCTCACCTGTGTACATGTCTATCGTGGCAAAATCAACCGTAGAATAGGACTCCTCGCCCGCCGATATGACCATGGCAGAGTTCATCAGCTTTAGGGCACTTTCCCTGCTAAAGCCGGCCTCCAAAAGCTTTTCAAGCAAATCCACCACCAGTGTACTCTCGGCCTGCGCCTGCTTGCCCGAGCCCATGCCATCGGATACACATACATGATACATGCCATCATCCAGCTGAAACATGCTGCAGCTGTCGCCATTTGCCTGAGAGCCTGTCTTTTTCTTGGTCGCCACTCCGGAAAGCGCATAGAACTGATTCTCCTCGTACAGCACAATAGATGTCCTCTCATCAGAGATTATTGAAACAGTCCCCTGCGCCTGCCTGAGCTTCATTCCCATGGCTCGCGAAACTGACTGTACATACCTTGAAATTTCAATCCCGCCATCTGCCTTAGTGCAGACATCTGCCTTTATACATATCTGTTGCCTTACATTCTCATAAATATGGGCATTTTCAACCTGTATACCTGCCTCTTTTGTATATACATAAACTCTTGAAAGACGCAGCCTTCTTTTTTTATCAATGCATTTTTCAGCCCTGCACCAGCCCTCCATGAGCTCTGCCATAGCGTCAAGCTGTGCGGCTATGACGCGTCTGTTTTCCGTGAGACGCCTGTACCAGGCTTCATTTAGCTCAATACGGGCAAATGCCTCTGTAGCGGCTTCCACCATACGCGTGTAGTGCGGGCAGCCCTCCACATATCTGTTTTGCACAATTTCCTCTGTTTTCATACGATTGCGCACTGCATCAGCAAGCATTTTTATGCTGTCAGAAATCGAAGCCCCGCTTGTCCAGCAAACACTGCAGCCCTCACAGCACGCGCAAAGCCTCCCTGTCACCTCAAGCTGTATTTTCTCACTCTCATCAGGGATTTTATCTGCCGTACATTTTACAGCCATGACATTTGCAGTCGAAATAATGCCTGAAAGTCCTGAAACTGCTGTGGCAAATGCCTCCTCCCTGTCAGGCAAAAGTCCTGCCATGACCGGATTTTCATCGTGTCCAAAAGCCCTTAAATATTCACATGCTCTGCATAGCGCAAAGGCTGCCGAAAACACAACAAGGCTCTCAGCTACAGCTAACACTATCTCATCCGTATCAGGCCTTCCAATAAATGCTACCGTCAGATTCATCACCGCCGTGGCACAGGCTGCTACAACGGCTGTTGTCAGACATCCGTTTTTATTGCTTTTTCTCACGAAAAGCCTCACTCCAAAGCAAATCACCGCAATAATAAAGAGATACTTACATATCGATGGTATCGATATAAAGTATCCCATTCCAATAATTAATCCTATGTAAAAAATAATCGTACGAGCGTTGCTCAGACAATAAACTCCATACACTGCAGGTATCAGCGGATAACAATCCATCACACACACCAGTGTGGACGCAAATGCCATAAGCCCCCACATAGCTTTTTTTAAATTTGCAATCCTCATCTTTGCGCCTCCATCTTTTTTCAACGATTATATGTGGTCAAAAATGAAGGTTTTGACGAAAAAGCGCAACTATATCTTCAAAAATTATTTGTCCTTTTCCTTGAAGATTATTTCATTGTCATACGCAAGCCCAAGCTTGCTCTTTGCCATATCCTCTATGTACTGGTCACTCTGCATATACTGCTGCATGCTTTCTATCTCATCAGCACGCTCCGATTCTTTAGTGTACTGCTTTTCAAGCTCCGCTTTTTGTGCGGCATATGTAGATTCCTTCTGCTTTAGCTGCACAACCTGGACTACCATAACCACAAGAAATGCTATAACTATGATGGAAACACTTAAAGTTCCGCCCCTTCTCTTTGCACGACGTTTACTCATTATTCCTCCTTAGGTGCTTATCTGAATATCCTGCCAAACATTTTATCTTTCTTTCCGGTCACCTCCGGTACCTTCGAATACGTAATCATGTCTATCTCACCTTCTATATCGGCTTCTCCCTTCTCAAGGTTTAGCCTGTTTACGTGAAGATCCTTGCCCTTTAGGTCAAGCATGCCCAGCTCCGTCTCCAAAAGTATCTCTCCCACATCAAAGGAGAGCACATCCAAAATGCCTGTAAAGCTGCCTGTTCTGCGATTATTCAAGATAAGCTTATGACTCTTTGTGCCTGATATTTCTTCCATTTCCTGTCCCTCACATAATTTTTAATATGCTCCATAGACAGCCGCACATATACATGCCATCTGTGGAATCGCATATGTAAATATATGCCGGGATTCATGAAAATATAACCTATATATACTCAAAAAGATCTTTTGCTTCTTCCTTCTTTGTTGTGTCAAGGAGATTTAACACCTTAACCTTGACTGTCTTTTGTCCAAATGCTATCTCTATTATGTCTCCGACCTTGACATTTACAGATGCCTTTGCCGGTCTGCCGTTTACTGTGACACGGCCTGCGTCACATGCCTCATTTGCCACTGTACGTCTCTTTATCAGACGCGATACCTTCAAAAATTTGTCTAATCTCATTGTTACCTCTGTGTCTTACCTATAATAAATCAATTCATAACTATTACCCTGATTTCAGTGGATATAGCTAAAAATGGGCGGAGCCTTAAAGGCTTCACCCATTCTTCTACTCCGTGATAGTCTAACTTATTAGTTAAGAGAATCTTTTAAAGCCTTTCCAGCCTTGAACTTAGGAGCCTTAGATGCTGCAATTGTCATCTCAGCGCCAGTCTGTGGATTTCTTCCTGTTCTTGCTGCTCTCTCAGATACCTCGAAAGTACCGAATCCAACTAACTGGATCTTCTCACCTTTCTTTAACTCCTCTGCAACAACATCTGTGAATGCCTTTAAAGATGCCTCTGCGTCCTTCTTTGATACTCCGGCCTTCTCTGCCATAGCTGCAACTAAATCTGCTTTGTTCATGATAAAATTCCTCCTCTGGATTTTCATAATTTATATAATTCGAGCTGTATTCCCAAATTACCTACAAGAATATATATACTTGTTTTTATGGGGTTTGTCAAGGAAAATGCGCTATTTCCTAGGCTTTTATGTACTTTTACCATTCTTAAAACCTTACTTTGAACTTAATAAAGAGGTTAATGTTGAAAGATAATCGGATATGTCCTTATTTGTCAGACTATTTTTGGAACTGTCAGAGGATTTATTGTTGGTTCCCCGTGATGAATTTGTACTCTGCGAGCTGCCGGTGGTGCTGCCCTGAGATGTACTTTGATTGTCCTTCTCATCTGCCCTCTCTGAGGCTGTCTCGGAAGGTGTCTGTGCGGTGGCTTGTGAACTGCCGGTGCTGTTAGTTTTGGTACCTGATGAATCACTGCCCAAGCTGTCCTTATTGTCGTTTATCGTAATCTGTATGGTGGCTTCCTTCGAGTTCACGTAAAGCGTCCTCGTCCAGGTGTCATAGCCATCGGCTGTTACCTTAAGCGTGTGTTTTCCGTATGTTATCTCAACCGGGCTCGTATAGTCGATCTCACTGCCATCGACATATATTTTCGCCCCCTGCACGTCAACCTCGAAAAGGATGCTGCTCTTTTTAGGACCCTCACCCTTTAAATCATTTAAATTTACCTTTGTAGTCTCTCCTCTTTTTATCTCAATATCCGTGCTGCCTCCCCAGCCATTGTTGGCCACAGCGAGCGTATAGCTGCCCTCCGGCACATCAAGCGACATATCCTTATTGATTTCTGCAAATATCC
>ERZ791603.1477-NODE-1477-length-17175-cov-5.727512_pt1 | contig 17175 bp, 20 predicted proteins | sample MGYA00509966_ERZ791603 | MGnify/ENA primary metagenome ERZ791603 (study PRJEB30046, sample SAMN00791931) | human gut metagenome | study: EMG produced TPA metagenomics assembly of the A metagenome-wide association study of gut microbiota in type 2...
ATAGAGACAAAATTATTTGGCTCTATCATACCACGGAAAACATAAACTTGTTTATGGTTAAAGTGGACAAAAAAAGAAAATATATGGTTATATACTTTCTATATTATCTTACTATTAGTATTTGACCTATTGATAACAAATTTGATTTTAGATTGTTTAACTGTTTTAATCTATCAACAGTAGTATCATATTTTTTGGCTATACTATATAGTGAATCTCCTTTCTGAACGGTGTAAGTTGTCTCTAGATTGGTATCTGTTGGTATTAGTAATACTTGACCTATTGATAATAAATTAGTTGTTAGATTATTTAAATCTTTTATTTTATCAATGGTAGTAGAATATTTTCTGGCTATGCTATATAGGGAATCGCCTTTTTGAACTGTATAACTAATGGTATTTTCTTCCTTCTCTACATCGCTTACTTTATCACTTGGTAATTTTAGTACCTGACCAATACTTAGAATATTACTTGTTAAGTTATTGATTCTTTTTAGTTCATCAACGGTAGTATTATATTTATTGGCAATTGAATATAAGGAATCGCCTTTCTTTACAATGTATGTTGACTCTGGTAATAATGCACTTGGTATTTTTAGTAATTGTCCAGTTGATAGAATATTGGATGTTAGATTATTTGCTTTCTTTAATTCATCCACGGTAGTATTGTTGGCTGCCGCTATCGAGTATAAGGTATCACCTTTTTGGACTATGTAGACATTTTCTTCTCCTTCATATATTTCTTTGGTTGGAATACGAAGAACCTGACCTATTTGTAATGTATTTGTTGTTAAGTTATTCTCTTTTTTTAGTTCTGAAACAGTAGTACCTAATTTATTTGCTATGCTATATAGTGAATCGCCTTTTTGAACAACATAGGTATTGGTTGTTATTCCCTCTGGTGGTGTGTATGGTACTCCTATATAGTTTGCTACTGCTGATATGACGGCTTCTGCTAGTTCTTTGTAGTTTTCTTTTAGGAATTCGACATCTTTGGCACTATCTATAAAGCCATACTCTACAATTAGTGGTTCTAGATTGCCAGTATTTCGATGTATGAAATAGTAGTCTTTAGAGGTGTCACTTGGTAGTCTTCTTTGGTAATATTTTCTTGTTTCTTGTCCAGTGGCTCCTATATTTTCTAGTATTCTTTTAGCTAGGGTATCTCTATTTCTTAGAGCATAGATGACTTCGGCTCCTTCGCCACCTGCCGATGGTCATTGTGTAGTTAATTAAATATTTTTTCTATTATTTTTGTTACTTTACTAATTGGTAAAGTATTAGATATTATTTGTCTTTTCTTTAATTTAACTTTGTTTTTATTTATATCAATAATTATATGAAAATTTATAGTAACTGAATAATCTTGTGATAAAGAATCTGATTGACTAATAATTACATAATATTTGCCATTTCCAATATCCTTGAAACTTAATGGGCCACCGCCTCCACCTTGAAATTGTATTTTTTTATATTTGTTTTTAGTATATTCAAATAACTTATTCTTATTTAACCATTCTTCTAACAATTTATGTGCTTTCTGTTCATTTTCTAATAGACTAGCATCAATCGTATTTTTTTCATAATTAATTTCACTTAATTGTTTATTATTCTCAAAATACTTTTTTAATTTATCTATAAGAAGACTAAAATTTTCTTCATATTCAGGATTTATTTCAAATTTTTTCATATCTTTTACTAATCCTACCTTGTTAGTAAATTTAGAATTAATGGTGTTAAGTATATCATTTTTTATATCATCATCAAACTCAATTTTTTCAATATATTTAATAATATCATCAATTTTTTTATCACGCTTTTTATTTCTAACATCATCTGCTGCTATTGGAAAAAAATAATAATTTGGATATTCTTCTTGCAAATTAGGTATTTCTTCTTTTTGATCATTATCAAGAATGATAAAAACATTATTATATCCTAAGTCTTTTAATATATTAAGTATATATCTCATTTTTGTGGCTCCACCAGCACCCCAACCAAAAAATGACGCAGTAGAAGAATAATTTACCTTTTTAAATAATTCTCTATAACATAATACATCATCTTGTCCTTCTGTTAAAATAACATTATCGTTCAAGAAAAAAATTTCATTTGCATTTAAAGATAAAATATGTGGTTTTTGATAATCGTTTAAAATTTTAGAAATATCCTTTTTGGTATTTTCGCTTAATTCAAATAGTTTTATCGAATCTATATCCTTTTTTAGTCTTATTATTTTTGTTTTTTCCGAAAATAAACTCCAATCAACAAAATATGGTGAATGCGTACTAACAATTATTTGCTTATCTTTGGAATATTCAACCAGTAAATTAAATAATTTTCTTTGTAAATCTGGATGTAATGATATTTCTGGTTCATCTATTAAGATTACATTATTTTCAGTTGAATCATATAAAGAATCAACTATATTAAAAATATTAATATAACCATCTCCAGCACCATTGCTACTATGTTTTATTTTATCAAAAGAGAATTCCAAATATAAATTATTACTATTAGAAGCCTCAATTGTCCACTTTGGAATTGGACTGATAACCTTTTTTAAACAATTATCAAAATTTTCCCTGTTTTTATAAATTGTCAATAATCTTCCACCAAAATTATTATTTAAATTATTCTCACTTCTATAATCAGAATCGCTTACATTTCCCTTATAATTTTCTCTATTTTGATAATTATTATTATGAAATGTAGAAGCAAAAGCCCTTTTACTTGAAAGAATAAATGTATTCATATTATCTGACCAATAATCAATTTCTTCGTTATTATATTTTTTTTGAACAAACGCTCCATTATTATCAGTAGATTCTATAGTTCTAACATTTCCATTCAAATCTTCTGTTTCTATTTTTATTTTGCCATTATTTTTTGCATTTCGTGATGAAATAGGAATTATATCATTGCTAGAATTCAACAAATGAATAGCTTCTATTATTGTTGATTTACCGCTATTATTAGGACCTACTAAAATTGTTAGCCCACTCCCAGGTGTTACGTTGTCTGGTATTGCGAAGTGTATATTTGTTTCATCCGAAAAACCACGCAAACCATTAATAGTTAATTTTTTTATTGACATCTTTATCACCTACTACAATAATTCTAAATATTTCTTCAACATTTCCACCTCTAACTTAGTAACTAGTTTAACAAAATCAGTATAATTACCAGTTGTATGTGCTTTATCTAATGCTTCATAATATTTTAATCTTGATTCTTTCTTTATAATTACAGGATTATATCCACTATTCATTAAATCTAAATTCATAAGTAATCTGGAAGTTCTACCATTACCATCTACAAATGGATGAATTTTTACTAACTCTCCATGTAATAATGCCGCTTGAATTATTGGATGATATTCATTCCAAGTATTATAAGTTAATATTAACTTTTCCATTAATTCAGGAACTTTTAAATAATCTGGTGGAATATGTGTTGCACCTTTAATAGTTACATTTTCTTTTCTATATCTCCCAGCATTTTCATTATCAATGTCTTTTAAAATTAATTGATGAATGTTTTTAATATTCCATTCGCTAATTGGTTCATTATCTTTTACTAAATCATCTAAAAATAAAATTGCTTTTTCATGGTTAATCGCTTCTAAATGTTCTTTAATAGATTTTCCACCGACAGTTATCCCTTCTAAAACAACTTGTGTTTCTCTTAATGTTAAAGTGTTACCTTCAATTCCATTACTATTATAAGTCCATTCTAAGTTAATGGATTCTCTTAATGATTTTAAAGTTTCTTTAGGTATTGGTCTTTTACTATCTAATTTTCTTTTTAAACTATCTACTTCCTCAAAATAATTATCATCTAAATCAATAATAAATTTATTATCATCTGGTTTAATTATTCTTTTATCAACTGGTTTCTCGGCATCAATAGGAATATTCCAACTATTTCCTACTTTAACTGCACCTTCAATTCTACCATCTTGTAATAATTGTCTGATTCTTCTTTCACTAATGTTCCATTTTTCAACAGCTTCTTTTGTAGTCATAAATTCCATACTTTTCACCTCTGCTATAATTATACCGCAAACGGTAGTATCTGTCAACATATTTATTCCGTTATCGGTATAGTAATTCATACATAATCGACAAACTATCGTTTTAATAACTTCGTGCTAAATTACCCCAAACTCAAATTATTGCCTTTATCTTCATAAAGTGTTAAAATATATAACTAAATTACGGAGGTGTCATTATGATAGAACATTTAAATTTTTTTCTATATAATCACATATTTGAATTAATAGTAGGAATACCATTTATTGCAAATTTCTTATTTATTGAATATTTAGATCATATACAAACCAAAACAAAGATACAAGAAAAAGGAAAATTTGACAAAATACATCAATACAAAGTAACAATATTATTTTTAGCATCAATTCTTGCTACAATATACATAGTTTCTAATTTTAAAAATATCACTTTAACAATATTAATTTTTATATTACCACTATTAACTTTAATAAAGTCTGTTTCAAACATCTATAGCAATAAAAATGATTTTACATTAGATACCAAGTATATAAATGTAACATCTACAATTATTTTTATTATATTTTTTTCAGGATATGTAACACCTGTTTATTTAGACACTTTTGCTAATATACCACACATGTATAAAGAAATATTATTAATACTATACTTAATAATTAAAATCATTTTATTTGCATTTTTAACTTCAACAAATATTTTTGTACTTATTTCTAATATTAACACTACTCTTAAACAAAAAATATCAAAATCAATTAGTGATTATTTTATTTATAAAGAAAAAGATTTTACTTTCATTAATTATGATTTTTATTTATACAGAAAGTACAATAATAAACTTACTAAAATTATAGATATAATAATATTTTCTATACTTAGTATTCCTACAATTTTATTAAACCTAATTATAATTATTTGCCTTAATGCAATTAAAATAATTAAAAACAAATTATTTAATTTATTTAAACAATTAGAAAATAAAGATAAATGGAATTTAATTATTAAGAAATCAACAAACATTTCAATAATTATTGCATTTATTATTGTTTATATAATTATGGTATTATTTAAAGAACAATTTTTTCCACAAATAATTGATATATTTACTTTTTTATCAACTGTTATTCTATTGCCTTTAATTTATGATAGTATAAAATCTAACAAATAATTATGATCGTCTATAAATTATTCAACTTCTGCCCATCTTGGGTAGAAGTTTTAACTTGTGCCCAAGTTGAACACAAGTTATAATTTGACTTGCAAAAAAATTATATTACATGTTAATCTGTCATTTTTTAACCTTGTAGCAATATGCGACAAAGTTATAACTTCCGACAAACACGGTCGTATGTTAACTTTGTCCCAATTTGGGACAAAGTTATTTATATTTAGACTTCGGACCAATTTGGACCGAAGTAATAATTGTGATATATACGAGTTTTAATTTTATGTACTATTCTGTGCATAATGCACAGAATTTTTTAAATCATGAATCTATAGAAAATTTCAATATTTTTATCTTTATCAATTTCAATTTTATCGATTAATGTTTGTAAAAGTTCTCTAGTAGGTTTCTTTATATCAATTAATTCTCTTATTCTTTTTTCGTATTCTTCTAATTCTTTTGTTTTAATACCTTCATTTTTAGTAGTTTTATATTTTTCTAAATCTAACTCAGCTTTATTTAAAAGTCTTTCTGTTTCCTGTGATAACCTTTTATAAGTAGCTTCTGAAATATTACCTCTAAACTTATCTTCATATAACATATCTATTTTTGAGATATATTCTTTTATCTTATTTTCTAAATATCTTATCTTTTCCTTATTATCATCCTTACTACTATTTTTATCTGTTATTTCCTTTGATAAGACTTTAGAATCAATTTTATTAATATAATCTTTACAGGTTGTTCTTACTACTTCAAGTAAAGCTTCTTCTAATTTATCATATGGCATAAAATGTGGTTCACATAATCTTCTTCTTGGATCTCTTGCATATTTATTACAATTGATAGTCCAATAATCTTGATTTTTTCTATAAGTAATAGTTAAAGCATTTCCACATTCTTTGCAAAATAGTAAATTTTCAAATAATCTTTTGTCTCTTTTGCTGATACTTTTATTAGTTCTTTTAACATTACCTTGGATTCTTTCAAAAGTTAATTTATCTATTAAAGGTTCATGTGTATTAGGAACTATATCCCAATTACTCTTTGGAAGAGTTTTTTTCTTTTTTGATTTATAATTTACCTTAGTTTGCACACTTTGAACCATATCTCCTGTATACATTCTATTTTTTAGTATCTTCTTAACTGATGATATAGTCCACTCTTCATTGTATCTCATTTTAGAATTAGGATTTTTTCGTTTTAAACTACTAGGTGTTTTAATTTTATTATCATTTAGGTATGAAGTTATATCAGATAATCCTACACCATTTGCAGCCATTTCAAATATTTTTTTTACTACTGGCGCATATTCTGGATCTGGTATTAAATGACCCTTTTCTTCTGGGTCTTTCATATAACCATAACTTGGATTACTTCCAATAAACTTACCTTTCTTTCTTTTATCATTTAAAACACTTCTAATTTTAATAGAATTTTGTCTACTATAATAATCATTACAAGCAATTATAAATGTTGATGAATCATTACTTGCTTGATTAATTGCACTATCATAATTTTCTTGTAATGATATGAATCTTATATTATTTTCTGGGAAAAAGTTTTCGATATAATATCCTGTCATAACATGATCTCTACCTAATCTTGATAAATCTTTTACTATAACTAAATTTGCCATTTTATTTTTAATATCTTCAATCATTTTAGTAAACCCAGGTCTTTCAAAATTAGTACCAGAATATCCATCATCAACATATTCTCCAACAAATATAAATCCTTTTTCTTTTACAAAATTCATTAATAAATTTCTTTGATTAGTAATACTTTCACTTTCTGATTCATAAGATTTTCCTTCATCTGCTTCAGATAATCTTATATATATGACAGCTCTATAAATATTATTTGGCATTTGTATCAATCCGTTATACATTTACTACTCCTTTCTTTTTTGTATAACATTCAAAGCCATTTAAAGTATAATACTTTATTTTCAAACTCTCGAATGTGCTAATTTTTAATTAGTACACTTTTTATATATTTATTTAACAAATCCACCAAATTAAGAGCATTATCATCCTTTTTAAAAGTTTCCGTAATTTTAAACATAAGCCACCTCATAAAATTTTATGAGTGTCTTTTTCATTTTATTTCTTATTCCTCCTCGTATATATCACTTAATAATTTTTTTAATTCTTCTTGTTCTTCAATAGTTGCCTCATTTTTAGGTATTAACTTACCATACCAGTATTCATTACCATCTTTATCTTTATAATAAATACTATCTTCTTTTTTATTTAATTTATTATTATATTGTTTAAAGTTTTGTTTATAGCCTGCATTAAAATTATCTTTAATACTTTTTAATTTTAAATTTAAGACCTCTGATAATTTAATTATACGCTTAGAATTATTTGTACTTGTATTATCATATTCAGCCTTAATATAACCAAAGGTGGCTAAATTACTTATACTTTTTGATATAGTTACTTGTATTACATTATAAATATCACAAAAATATCTATTAGTAGCCCAACAATAACCATTTTTCTTACAAAGACTTATTATATGAATTAATAATAATCTTTCTAAGAAAGTTAACCTATTATCTTTTAATACGGATTTTAAAATAAATACATTTATGAATTCTTCTTTATCCATAATAATCAATATATAAGATATATCTTGAGATAATAAAAGTGCACTTTTAAATATTATTTTCCCTAGGTGCTTTCATCTTATAACAAATTAAAATAAAAAGAAATTGTACAAAACATGCAAAAGGAGTACATTTCTGTACTCCCAAAACAAAAATTATTTACTGTCCATGTTTTATTCATATTATATTTTTTGCAAGCTAATTATTAATATATAATACAAATTTCAGAACAATTGTTATTGTTAATCGTTCAATCTATTAATTCATATATTTTATTATTGATTTTTTGAAGTGCTTTTAATAAATTTTCTAATTTTCCATATTCATTGGCAATGATTTTCTGTTCCTCAATATTTGGTAAAAAGAATTCCGTAGAATTAATCGTTCCTTGTGAAAGCGACTTTAAATCAGAACCTTTAGCATTGTTTATGAATACATCTTGTAAAGCATATTTTGCAAATTGAAGTAACACCTTATCTTTATATTCTTTTTTTGGTAGTAAACCACATGCATTCCTTCCAATAGTTAATTTACCTTTTCTTAATGTAGTTTTACCAGAGTCACCATATGAAACTACAGATAATATTTCCCCATCATAATCATATGTATCAATAAATCCATATGCACCATCTATTTGTGCGGAATAAACTGGATACTTTCCTTGATGATTATAAATATATTCTTCTGTCATTTTTCTATTTTCACTAACAAGAGTAAAGACTTCAGATATTTTGTGCATTTCACCAATAGAGCAACTTGGTATTGTATTAAGAATAGAAGTAATATTATCTATGATGTTTTCTGTTTTTCGTTTTATATTTAATAATTTTTCATATTCTTCAACTTTTTTATTTTGTATAGAAATATCTGGGAATTCAACAACTGTTTCTTCAAAAAGAGTTTTATTAAATGTTCTATTACCACCATTATTTGATGTTATGCAAGAATCAATTTCTTTTTTTAGAGCAAACATTAAATATTTAATACTAATATTGTTTTTATACTCATCTTTTACTTGCATAATATAAGCATCATCATTAAGAGTGTATTGTGCATCGTTAATATAAGTTAATGCACCTGCTTTTCCCTTTCGAGCAATCAAAATTCCTTCATTTGTAAAAACTTTTATTTTTTTTCCATTAATTTCAACATTAGGATTAATGCTTTTCATCATATTATTTTTTTGTGTAGCGCCCGAATAAACTTTTATTGCATTTTTCTTATCAAACTCCTGATTATTATAAATAAATTCTTCTGTAAGACCACTGTTTCCACCACTTATTTTAATATACTTTTTTATTTTATCTCTCAACATCATTACACCTCATTAATTAAGTCTTTTATATCCTCAGATAATTCTTCTCTTTTTTTAATAAGTTTTTCTAATGTTAAGTTTTCAAACTCTTTTGGCCTTAGATATTTTTCAGGAAGAAGATTTAATCTATACTCTTTATTTGATTCTATTTCTTCTTCAGTCCTATAATAGTAATCTTTTAAAATAGTTTGAACATCAATATATCCATATTTTTTCCCATTAATCTTTTCTCCCCATTCATTAAAATGTTCTTCTGTATCTTCTTGTCTAGATTTACAAATTTGTTCAAGTATTGATATATGAAAATCTCCATTATTATCAAAGTATTCAGTAACTTCATTGTGTTTTGGAACACCTTTATCATCTCTTAATGATGTTTCGTACTGCTTATCAGAGTTGGCATACCGCCCGTTCCACAAAATGGATCACATATTTTTTTATATTTATTTATAATACCCTCCAAATCATTCGGTCTTAACATCATATTTACAAGGGGTCTAATAATATGTCTTTTTGTGAAATATTGTCCTAAATCAGATTTTGTTTTATTATTTGCTAATGATTCGTATACTTCTCCAAATAAGTCAAATTCATAGTGATAGTTTGTTTGTCTTTTAATTTTATCTAAAACAAGTTTCATTTTCATTATTGAAGATTTATCTGTAGAAACTTTATTTTTGGCTTCAGTTTTTAATATTTTATCTATTAATTCATTAAATGTATATTTATCTAAATCAAAAATATCTTTGTATTTGTCCCTAAGCTCGCGACTAGCGGTATCACCAACAATGGCTTTAACTGCTAATTTAATGTCATTAACATTTCTTAATGCATTTATTGAATTTAAATCGATTTTTTCGTTACTATTTCTCCATACAACTCTTCTTCCTATCTCATCAACAATATTATTTTTTAAGTCTTCTTGTTTTTCTAATATTACCTTTAATGATATAAATGCAATCGTAAAACTTATTTTCAAAGCATCATCACTAGCAATATCAGACATTTTTCTAAATATAATAGGTAAATCACTATCTAATATTTTTTTAAATTCACCACGAGTATATTTTTCTTCTATTTTTACTTTAAAGTCAAATTCTGTAACACCTGCATGAGAATAAATAAGTTGTAGAATTTCTTGACCAATAAAACCATTAATAACTTTACCATTTATTTTTAAATCTGACCAATTTCCATTCTCATCCAAAACTTTTGTAATTAATTGCGAATTATCATATAAATTAAAACCAACTGCAACTCTGCATGTATAAATCCCAGATTCATTTATATTATTACAATACTCTATTGCTTCATTAATTGGATTACCCTTTGTTTTGTCAAATTTATTTTCAATCATTATATCAATCGAATTATTTTCAAAATAATTAAATAATGTAATATCACTTCTTCCACGTTTACCATCATGTTGTTTTGATTTTAAAAGCTTATACACAGGTTCATTCTTTTTGTTTTGTGCAACTATTATATTATCAGGATACATAGTTTCCATTAAATTAAAAACTCTTATATCAACCATTTCTTCTTGACTATCTTTTTCAATATCTTTCAAATCATCTTGAGTGCAATAATCAGATATTATTGAATTTATTCTATCGCTTTTCATTTCTAATGTTATTTTACTCATACTACTTACTCTCTTTCTTTATTTTTTCCACTATAGCTTCAATAACAAACTTATTAATACTATATCCTCTATTTTTACCTTTTTTTAAATGAACAATATCACTTACGTTTTGATAAAGTTCAGCTGGTAATCTTAAAGGTATTGGAACTCTTTCTTCTTTCTTTTTATCCATATTATCCCTCTTTATTTAAGATATCATTATATCTTGATATAATGATATCACTTTTTGTGAATTTAATCAAGGGTTTGGGACTTTTCCCACATACGAATTTCGTACGGGAGTACAAATTCAGTGCTGGCTAGACAATAAACATACTCCTACAAACTAAAAACACTACCATTTCTGATAGTGTTAATTTCTTTAATAAAATCTTTTTAATCTTAATGGATTACTATTTTTTACTACTAAATTATATTTGATTTTTAATATTTCTTTTACCTTAGGTATAAGTTTATTCATATCATACCTACAGTTAAATACATCTATTGCAGAATTAATATGATTCCTTAAAGGACAATCTGATAAACAATGTCTTCTATATCCATTTGCTAAATAGAACGCTACTAAATCAGGTATAACATAATCATTTAAATAATCATTAACATTATTATAGAAAGGCAAATATATTTCTTCAAATTCTTTATCAGTTATATCACACATAGATATACTCCTTTAAGATAATTTCTTCTACTCTATTTTTTATATTATTCATTTTACCTATCCATAACATTTGATTACTACTTTTTAATTCTTCAGTAACGTTTTCTTTTTCAGCAAGTTCTTTAATTAATTTTTGTTCTTTATCCATAAGATTGATATCAATATCATGCAAATACTCATTCAACTTATCTTTCATAAGCAGTTCAATATATACCACTCTTTTATTCTTCTTTAAATACTCTAATTTAAGTAATCCATACTTTCCTATATTAAATCTTTCTTTATCTTCTAATTTTAAATCTGGTAATAAATAATTACCAATTTTAGTGTAACTAATGTTCATAACATTTCCTCATTTCTTTCTATATTTTGGCTTTAATTGTTATACATTTATTTGTTACACAATGATTATCGCCACCCCCTGAATTGACATGGTTCGATATTAGTATAACATCAGATGAGTTACCAAATTTATTTAAAATAGTATTTACTCTATCAGTTGGAGATAATGTGGTATCTGAGTCTCTTGTTATAGCTACTGGTATTCCTAACTCTTTAAATCTGTCATACATGTATTTGGATATTAATAGGTTATAGTCTTTTTCTAGTAAATTATTGCCTGTAGCACCAGAATCCGTACCACCGTGACCTGGGTCAATTATTACTTTACGGACCGCTCTATCTTCATTATTATTCATAGTTATCACCTTCAAAGTAGTATATGTGAATAATGTTAATTTGGTTAACTTGTCTAATATAAAAAGATACTATTTTTTAGTACCTTTAATTTTTATTTAATGTGTCATTTATTATTTTTCTTATTTCAATAATTCTTTTTTTCATAAAGTCTGGATTATCTTTAAACCATTTTATGTTAAGTGGTGATGGATGTGGCAAAACTATTGCTGGTTTATTAAATAATATATTATTTTTAAATATTAGGTCATTATAATCTTCATCTGGAAAAAATATTTTAGCGGCTTTAGCTCCAATTATTATGTATAATTTATTATCTATATACTCTAATTCTTTCTTTATCCATTTTTCGTAGCATATTTTAGGTGGTGCTTTATCACATCCATTTTTATCTTTTCCTGGGTAGCAATGTGCTAGTGCTGTGATAAAAAAGTTATCCGGATTATAGAATTCTTCATCGGTTATTTGATACCATTCGTATTTTAATTTTTTACCACTTTGATCAGTAAATGGCTTTAGTATGGTATCTACCATTTTAGATGGAGCTTGACTTATTTGAACTATTTTTGAAGTAGCAGAACCTATGACTACTGGATGTGGTTTGAAGCCAAACTTATCTTCACAAATGTTGCATTTTCTTATTTCGTTTATTAAATTACTAAAGTCTTTTTCCATATATCTCTCTTTTAATTAAAACATATCATAATATGTGCCATTATCAAAAGCATCTAAATATTCTAATATTTCATCCATACTATCTTTTAATTCTTCACAAAGTTCTTTATAGTCTTCTTTTTTGACATATCCTTTTTCACTCATGTAAGCATAGAATTTTTTAATACTGGCTGCGGTTTCTTTAGTTGTATAAACGGTTGCCCACATACATTTTTCTATGAACCAACCGCTTAAAAATGAATATACTGAATTTATTCCTTCCTCTGGGGTTTCAATATCATAATAATTTAAATAGTCATTTATAAATAAATCTACATTACTTAAATGTTTCTTTATTGTCTTATCTTTCAGATTTTTTTCTTTTAGATATTCTTCAAACTCTTTCATAAACTTTTTGTTTCTTTTTTTATTTTCTTCTATTTTCTTTTCCAAATCTTTCATTTTTGTACTTTTCCTTATCTTTTAGTTTTTTTGTGATAATTTCTGTTGATAATCTATGTTTTTATGTGCTTTTTCTAATTCTTTTAGTGATTTATTTGGTGTTGGTAATTCTTCAGGCATGGTTCCTCCGTTTTTAGCAATAACTTCTCTAATGTTTTTTCCAATATTGTAATGGGTATTATTTGCTTCATTTTCACTAGAGATATTTTCTCTTTTTAGTTTTGATTCTGTTTGAGTAATACGAAAAAGATTAGCCGCTAGTTCTTCACTTCCCATATTATCTAAAATATCTTCACGGTATCTTAAACCTTTTCTTTTAGCAATGTCATTTGCGGTCTCCCCATTATATAGGCCTTTATAGCCGGCATTATGAAACTTATCAAAGTTTTTGACACCTGCTTTTTTGGCCGCTTGATTTAAAGAATAATTTCCTTTTTTAGTTAAGCTTCTTTGATAGAATCTTTTTTCATCTTCAGTTAACATAGAATAATCTTTTTCTGTTAATTCTTGCTTTCTTGTTTGTATGGCAAAATATGTTTGGCCTAAGGCAACAACTTCTTTTCTAGGATCAGCATTTTGTACTATTAAATAACATGCATATCTTGATAATTTGAAGTCTTCTATATTTCTCGAAGTTTTTGATCCTATACCAACCATTTTGCCGACGTCGTCAAAATGGTCAGAAACTGTCTTTTTACTTAATCTGCAAGCTGTTTTTGCCTTGTCTATTACACTTGTAAAGTTACTCCACTTTGAATATTCAAGTACTTTTATTAACTCTCTAGCTAACCAATACTCATTGCCATATTCATCAATGTGTTTAATATCTTCAAAAATTGTTTCATTATATTTTTTTATTTCATTCATTTTGATATCCCCTCTGATTTATATATTAATTATATCATTTTTTCGTTCTTATTAAAAGGTTATAAGAGTGATTTTGTATTTAAATTAATTGATATGTAAAAAGAGATTATTTTTTTGATTAATCTCCTTCTAATTTTTTAAGTTCATTTATAAATATTTCTTCAAGTTAGAATATTACTTCCATGATATACATAATTCATATTATCTTTTCTTTTTTATATAATTATTGTTATCAATGAATTTTTCATATACATCTTTATATTTGTCTATACATTTTTTAACATCAAACCAATAAACATTTGTTAGAATGCCATCATAAGGATCTATTTCTGTTCTTTCTAATACTCCTCCTAATGCTTTCATTGTCCTATCGGAGCCAATATTGTTAACATCACAGTCGAGCATAACTCTATCTAAATTAAGTTTATTGGCCTTAATTAAACCTAAATATAAATTGATTTTATTATAGCCTTTTCTTCTTTCAGTAGGTCTTATACTATAACCTATATTACCACCAAATTTTTTCATTTCTTCCGTTAAATTCCATCTTACATTGATTGTTCCAATTATTTTATTATCATTTTTTCTAATAAGTAAAAAGGTTTCACTAGGACATCTATTTAAACTTCTAGCATATTCTTCATTTTTCATATTTAAGCACATATCTAATGCTTCTTCAAAAGAATAACCATATAATACTTTATCAAGAGAACCAGCACCATTAATATCTGAATTACATTCTACAAATTCATTAAAATATTCAATAATTTCTTCTTTTCTTTCTAAAGAAGGTATTTCTAAATAAAATTTTTCCATATATACATCACCTATCCTAACATCAAAGTATATTATATTTCATAATACTTTTTTGTATTATTATTTTTCTATTTCTTTTATTTCAAGTAATAGTTTATCAAAGTCAGAAACATAATTTTTATCTTGAATAACTCTATATTTTTCATATTCTTTTTCTGCTTTTTCTATAGCTTCTTTATGTGATATTTTTTCTTTTCCTTCTAATACTTCATAGTGGAAAACCTTTAAAGCATTCTCTACTTCAGTTTTCCAATCTTCCATATACATTGGAATGTTTCTTTCTGCATTATTTTCTGCTATATCCAAAAATAAATTTACTAAATTATTTAAGTTTTTAATTTCTTTTTCATCTAAATAATTCTTTGCTATAACAATATCTGATTTTAGGATTTTACCATCGGGTGAATTTCTCCAAGTGGTAAGTCCCATATTATCTTTTTCTGCATCTACTCTATCATAAATTATTTCTGCCGCGGTCTTTCCAGTTATGGCATAGTGGAACTTATTTTGGATAGTTTTATAAAATGTTAAAGCTAAATCACTATTTTTATCATAATCAATAGAGCATTCTGCAAAAATATCAGTTATTTTTTGATAAAACATTCTTTCACTGGTACGAATTAATTTAATTCTTTCAAGTAATCTTTTAAAGTATTCTTGATCTGCTTTTCTTGCTTTCATAAATCTATCATCATTTAAAGCAAATCCTTGAATCATGTAATCTTTAATTATTTTATTAGCCCATATTCTAAACTTAATTGCCTTTTTTGAATTGACTCTAAAACCAATAGATATAATCATATCTAGATTATAGTACTTAGTATTATATATTTGTTTTCCTTTGTTACCCACATGTTCCATTTTGGAACATGTGCTTTTTTCTTCAAGTTCACCATCCTCATAAATATTATTTATATGTTTTGTAATTGCCGGTCTTTTAACATTAAAAAGTGTTGCTAATGCTTCGGTATTTAACCAGACATCTTCATTTTCAAGTAATACTTCAATTTTGGTATTACCTTCTTCATCATTATAAAATAAAATATTCTTTTCATTACCTATTTTTATATCGTTCATACTTACCTCCTGAATTGATTTTTTTATAATCTTATTATATCATTATTATAACCTTTTTCATAGTTCTAAAAGTAAAATTATAATTATTAAATAAATGATTATCATACACTAATATTATTTAAATTAGAGACCTTAGGCTCTAAATTACCTCTTAAGACCTAGGATTAAGAGGATATATAAAAAGAGATTAGTTTTTAGTTAATCTCCATTTATCTAATTTAATTAATTCATCATAAACATTTTCTATATATTTAGAAGATATTACTTTTTCATCTTTGTCACTTACTACTTCTGCTGACCAACCTATTTATTTTATTATTATTTGTTATAACTTCATATAAATTAGTTCTTAAACATACACTACAAATATCCGAATCATTTTTAATCATATTATTATTCACCAAATAATCTGAAAGAATGTTTGCTAAAGGATAACGTAATAAATAATTAACTAAACCAACATTTAAGTCATAATCATAATGTATTAATTCTTTAACTCTGTTGATATCTAAATCTTCTTTACCTATTTGTCCGTTTTTTATATAATTTTTTTCACAAAATAGTTCATATTCTATAGCATTTAACATTTTTTCTTCATAATACATTCTATTATTTCTTCTTACCTCTTTTAACTCATTAAATTCTTTTTGTTCTAACCAAAGTTCTAGGTGCTTTTCAATAAAAAAAGAAAATACTTCACAAAGAAAATCATACTCATAGGGAATGATGTGTGGATTAGAGTTTATATCAATATAATGTGCAAACTCATGTGCAAGGATAAAAACGTCAGAATCATTTCCCGAAAGCTTTATGTTTGCTCTTTTGTTTTCTCTACTAGCAAAACTTTTTGTTCCATTTTTACTTATAATAATTCTGGAACTATTTATTCCATCCAAAATAATTTCATAATATTCTTTATTATAATTTTTATAAAATTTTAAAACTATATCTAGAGGATTATTTATCTTTTTAGGGTAATTCATTTTAACATAATTTTTTCTAAAATTAGTTATTAGTTTATAAATCAAATCTTCTTGTATAAATTTATGAATATTAGATTCTACTTTTACTCTTTCAATAAAAGATTCAATTGTTTGTTTCATATTCTAACCTCCTGATGATTTCTCTGTTACCATTATTGTACCACATATTTATTTTATTTTATAATTT
>ERZ791603.1502-NODE-1502-length-16984-cov-3.312422_pt1 | contig 16984 bp, 13 predicted proteins | sample MGYA00509966_ERZ791603 | MGnify/ENA primary metagenome ERZ791603 (study PRJEB30046, sample SAMN00791931) | human gut metagenome | study: EMG produced TPA metagenomics assembly of the A metagenome-wide association study of gut microbiota in type 2...
CTTTTCCAAGATAGGGTTCAGCATTGCCGAAAGCCTGTACTGGGATGGCGTTGCCTATGCCAAGGAGAAAAAGCGTCAGGCTGATGTCTACGTGTTTTGTGTGCTCAAGCATAAGGAACAGGATACCATCAATCCGCTCGATTTGGAGCAGTGGGATTTTTATCCCGTCTCTACAGCCATCCTGAATAAAGCGGTGAAAGGGCAAAAAACGATTTGTTTGGCACGGGTTGCCGAGCTGTGCGGCAAGGGGCCGTACACATATCAAATGTTGAAGGGGGCTGTACTGGAGTGCGGCAAGAGTGGAGCCCATGACGCACACGGTAAATAGATATTATTGCAGCAAGATAGTGTGAATAGCATCCTCAATTATGACTTTACGGGAAGTTGTTCTGTTTCCTAGAAGAACCATGCTGCTTTTCGTAGGCCAAGAGCTTCCCCTTCAGGACAATAGAACGAGCGATGAACTTTCATGGCGGCCCAGCGTGATCCTGCTGCATGGGATATGCGTTGCTTTAAGACAACAGTTGGGAGTATAAAAACACGCCGGAAACGGTATTATGGGATAACTGCGCGTCGAAGAAGCCAGCTTCTTCATTGGGGAAACAATCGAGCGGCACTTGCCCCCCCTCACGGGGCGGCAAGTGGGAAGCATAACCAGACAGGAAGATTTCATGAGCAATACCAAAGAGATTGAACGGGCTGAGTTGCACAAGACCATCTGGCGCATTGCCAATGATTTGCGTGGCAGTGTGGATGGCTGGGATTTCAAGAGTTATGTGCTGGGTATGTTGTTTTACCGTTTTCTCTCTGAAAACCTGACCAATTACCTGAATGCTCAGGAATGCCGTGCGGGGAATGAAGAGTTCAATTACGCGCTGCTGAGCGATGAGGATGCGGAATACGGACGTGCCGAGACGGTCAGGGAAAAGGGGTTCTATATCCTGCCTTCCCAGCTGTTTAACAATGTGCGGTTCAAGGCCCGGCAGGATGACAATCTCAATGAAACCCTGAGCCGTGTTTTTGCCAGCATTGAAGGTTCCGCAATCGGGACGGACAGCGAAGACGACTTCAAGGGGTTGTTCGCGGAGGTGGACGTCAACAGCAACAAGCTGGGAGCGGTCGTCAAGAAGCGCAATGAAAAGCTGGTGATGCTGCTGGAAGCCATCGGCGACCTGCCCTTGGGGAACGGCGGGGATTTCGGGAGCAATACCATTGATCTGTTTGGTGATGCCTATGAATATCTCATGCAGATGTACGCCTCCACTGCCGGGAAGTCCGGTGGGGAGTTTTACACCCCGCAGGAAGTTTCCGAGCTGCTGGCGCGCATCACCGTGCTGGGCAAGATCGAGATCAATAAAGTATACGACCCTGCCTGCGGTTCCGGTTCTCTGCTACTGAAATTTGCCAAGGTGTTGGGCAAGGACAATGTGCGGCAGGGCTTTTTCGGTCAGGAAATCAATCTGACCACCTACAATCTGTGCCGCATTAACATGTTTCTGCACGGCATCAATTTTGAGAAGTTCGACATCGCTCATGGGGACACGCTGACCGATCCGGCGCACTGGGATGATGAGCCGTTTGAAGCCATTGTCTCCAATCCTCCGTATTCCATCCGGTGGGAAGGCGACGCCAACCCCTTGCTGATCAACGATCCGCGCTTTGCCCCCGCCGGTGTGCTTGCTCCCAAGAGCAAGGCGGACCTGGCCTTTACCATGCACATCCTTTCATGGCTGGCGGTGGACGGCACGGCGGCCATCGTCGAATTTCCCGGAGTGCTGTACCGTGGCGGCGCGGAGCAGAAAATTCGTCAGTATCTGATTGACAACAACTACGTTGATGCGGTCATCCAGCTGCCGTCTGACTTGTTCTTTGGAACAACCATCGCCACCTGCGTCATCATTCTGAAGAAATCCAAAAGCGACAACGCGGTGTTGTTCATTGACGCTTCCGCCGAGTTTGTCCGTAACGGCAATAAAAACAAGCTGACCGCCGACAATCAGAAGAAAATTCTTGATGCCTATGCCGAGCGCAAGGACATTGAGCATTTTGTCCGACTTGTGGATGCCGAAAAGATTGCCGGAAACGGCTACAACATTGCGGTTTCTTCCTACGTTGCCCAGAAGGACGAGCGTGAAGCCGTGGATATTGTGCGGCTGAATGCGGAGATTGCCGGGATTGTCGAGCGTCAGGCCGCCTTGAGGACGCAGATTGACGCCATCGTTGCTGAGTTGGAGCGCTAGCATGAGCAGAATTGACGATTTGATTGCTGAGCTGTGCCCGAATGGGGTGGAATATAAAGCATTAGGAAGTATTGCCCGCATTAAAAACGGTAAAGACCATAAATCACTTGGTGAGGGAGATATTCCTGTATATGGCTCTGGTGGTGTCATGCGGTATGTCGATAATTATGTTTATGACAAGCCTTCCGTCTTGATTCCTCGAAAGGGTTCTCTCGGAAATCTATTTTATGTTGATGTTCCTTTCTGGAATGTTGACACTATCTTCTATACAGAAATCAACGAGTCATTGGCATGTCCAAAATTTCTATACTACTTTTTGACCACTGTTGGGCTAGGCGAAATGAATAATGCTGGTGGTGTACCAAGTCAAACCCAATCTGTTTTAAATAAAATTCAAATCCCTATCCCCCCACTAGAAATCCAGCGCGAGATCGTGAAGGTGCTGGATACCTTCACCAAGCTGGAGGCGGAGCTGGAGGCGGAGCTGGAGGCACGGCGGCGGCAGTATCACTACTACCGTGACCAATTGCTCAATTTTGAGGGCCGGGATGATGTGCAATGGATGACGCTGGGGGAAGTGACGAAAATAAACACAGGACAGAAGCCGTCTAATATCCTTGAGGTTGCAACAGACTTTGAATACATTAATGCTGGGACTTCTAGATCGGGGTACTGCGTGGCAAGTAATTGCGAAGGCGATACCGTTACAACTCCATCACGAGGTCAAGGCGGTATTGGATATGTCGGATATCAAAAAAAAACATTTTGGTTGGGTCCGTTGTGCTATAAGCTGCAATCATTAGATAATGATATTTTGATTAATAAATATCTTTTCTATGTTCTTCAATCAAAAAATGAATTGTTATTAGGGTTGAAAAAAGAAGGTGGAGTGCCCGCTGTTAATAAGTCTGACATTATTAAATTGGAAATCCCCGTCCCTCCTCTTGAAGAGCAAACCCGCATCGTCACCATCCTCGACAAGTTCGATGCGCTGGTCAACGACCTTTCCTGCGGTCTGCCTGCGGAGATCGCCGCTCGCCGCAAGCAGTATGCGTATTACCGTGACCGCCTGCTGACCTTCAAGGAGGCGCAATGAGTCAATCCCGCCCTATCACGCACTGCGAGCCTCTTGCCCTGTTTGAAGAGAGTACGGTTGTTGCCGAATTCGTGCGGGAACGTGACGACGACAACGCCTATCAGAGTGAGGCCGCGCTGGAAAAGGCCTTCATCAAACAGTTGCAGGCGCAGGCTTACGAATACCTTCCCATTACTTCCGAGGCGGAGCTTGTCGCCAACCTTCGCCGCCAGTTGGAAAAGCTCAACGGCATGACTTTTTCCGATGCGGAATGGGAAACCTTTTTCAGTACCTGCATTGCAGGAAACAATGACGGCATCATAGAAAAGACAACCCGCATTCAGGAAGACCATATCCAAATCCTCAAGCGTGACGACGGCTCGACCAAAAACATCTATCTGATCGACAAGCAACGCATTCACAACAACAGCCTGCAAGTCGTCAATCAATATGAAGCGGTGGGGAACTACGCCAACCGCTATGATGTGACCGTGCTGGTCAATGGCCTGCCGCTGGTGCATATCGAGCTGAAACGGCGTGGGGTGGACATTCGCGAGGCATTCAACCAGATCAACCGTTATCAGCGGGACAGCTTTTGGGCGGGCTGCGGCCTGTTCGAGTATGTGCAGCTGTTCATCATCAGCAACGGCACGCTGACCAAATATTACAGCAATACCGTTCGGAGCGGGCACCTTGCCGAACAGCAGGGCAAAAAATCCCGACAGAAAAATTCCAACAGCTTTGCTTTTACCAGCTGGTGGGCCGACGCCCGAAACCAGCCCATTACGGACCTGATCGACTTCACCAAGACGTTTTTCGCCAAGCATACCCTCCTCAGTATCCTCACCCGCTACTGCGTGTTCGATGTGGATCGCAAGCTGCTGGTCATGCGGCCTTATCAGATTGTTGCTACGGAACAGATTCTGCAACGCATCATTACCAGCACCAACGCCAGACGGGTGGGCACACCGGCGGCGGGCGGCTACATCTGGCATACCACGGGCAGCGGCAAAACCCTTACCAGTTTCAAAACCGCTCAGCTGGCGCGAGACCTGCCAGCCATCGACAAAGTGCTGTTTGTGGTCGACCGCAAGGATTTGGATTACCAGACCATGAAGGAGTATGAACGCTTTGAGAAGGGCGCGGCAAATTCCAACACGTCCACCGCCATCCTCAAAAAGCAGCTGGAAAACCCTAATGCCCGTATCATCATTACAACCATTCAAAAACTCTCAAACTTTATAGCCAAAAATCCAAAACATCCCATCTATGATGCCCATGTCGTCATCATTTTTGACGAATGCCACCGCAGTCAGTTCGGCGACATGCATACGGACATCACGAACGCCTTCAAACGCTACCACCTGTTCGGTTTTACCGGAACACCCATCTTCTCGGAAAACGCTCCCGGAGGCAGCAAGGCACTCCTCTGTACAACGGAAAAGGCCTTTGGAGACAAACTCCACACCTACACCATCGTCGATGCGATCAATGACAAGAATGTCCTGCCGTTCCGTGTGGATTACATCAATACCATCAAGGCGTCGGAACATATCCGGGATAAGCAGGTTTCGTCCATTGATACGGAACAGGCTTTGCTTGCTCCCGAACGCATTACGCAGATTGTGGCGTATATCCGGGAACATTTCGATCAAAAGACCAGGCGAACCACGTTCTACAGTCATAAAGGCAAACGGCTGTCCGGCTTCAATTCCCTGTTCGCCACCGCCTCCATTGAGGCCGCCAAGCGCTATTACCTTGAATTTTCCAATCAGCAGAAAAAGTTGCCCCCCACCCGACGTCTCAAGGTTGGGTTGATCTACAGCTTTGCCGCCAACGAAGAAACGGCTGACGGAGCACTGAGTGAAGAAGAATGCAGTGCCGAAGGACTGGACGCCGGCTCCCGTGACTTTCTGGAAAATGTCATCAAAGACTATAACCAGATGTTCAGTACCAATTTCGACACCTCGGCAGACAAATTTCAAAACTATTACAAAGACCTGTCACTCAGGCTGAAAAACCGTGAACTGGATATGGTGATCGTCGTCAACATGTTCCTGACGGGGTTCGACGCGACTACCCTCAATACCCTCTGGGTGGATAAAAACCTGCGTGCCCACGGCCTGATTCAGGCTTTTTCGCGTACCAACCGCATCCTGAATTCCGTCAAGACCTACGGCAACATCGTTTCATTCCGCAACCTCGAACAGGAAACCAACGACGCTCTGGCTCTTTTTGGAAACAAGGACGCCAAGAATATCGCTCTGCTGAAATCCTATACCGAGTATCACACGGAATATAAAAAGCAGGTGGAGGACATGCTGTCCTTCTTCCCGCTTGATGCGCCCATCACGGGAGAAACCGCCCAGAAGGACTTTATCCGGCTCTTTGGCTCTATCCTGCGGCTGAAAAATATTCTTGTCGCCTTTGACGACTTTACGGGAAACGATATTCTCAGCGGAAAGACCTTTCAGGATTATCAAAGCCAGTATCTCAACCTGCATGCGGAATTTCGCCGTAAAGCCGAAGCGGAAAGGGAAGCCATCAACGACGATGTGGTTTTTGAAATCGAACTTATCAAACAAGTTGAAATCAATGTTGACTACATCCTGATGCTGGTGGAGGCCTACCTCAAGAAGAAGGGTTCCGAAGAAGGTACGGAAATCCGCTCCAGCATCGCACGGGCCGTGAACTCCAGTCCCAGCCTGCGCAACAAGAAAGACCTCATTGAACAGTTTGTGGACTCTATTTCCATAACGGAAAAAGTCGATGAAGCGTGGCTTGCCTACATCAAAACCAAGAAGCAGGAAGAGCTTGAACGCATTATTGCCGAGGAAAAACTCAATCCTGCCGAGACGGAAACTTTTGTTGCCAACGCGTTCCGCGACGGAGCCATTCCAGCTACCGGAACCGCCATCACAAAGATACTTCCGCCTGTTTCACGGTTCAGCAAAAACAATAACCACGCTGCAAAGAAGCAAAGCGTACTGGACAAGCTCCGTGCCTTCTTTGAACGATTTTTCGGATTGAGCTGATATGTAATAATTTTTTTCAATAGCATTCATTTTTCAATGGATCACTGAAGGCCTGCCTCCCATTATGGGGGTAGGCCTTCTTTTTGGACCCAATAAATCCGCCAAGTTTTTCATCATATAATATGCCCAGTTTACCATAATCCTTCACGATAAGGACATGCGCACAATGGAAATTGCCATCAAATTTTTTGTATGTTTGTTCTAGGTCTGATTGTATTACTAAAAAGATAAATAAAAGATAACAAAGAAATAACAAAAAAAGCAAAAAGAAAGAATAAGAAAACATTAATCTCACACCACACAGGTGTGAGAGAAATAAAAGCATAGCTCATCATGATCCACCACAGGTGGAGAGATGAAAAGATCAAGATCATAGAAAGATCACATTTATTTTTAACACATGCTCATGAGAATATGAAACTAAACAAAAGGAGTTCTCATGATGACAAAAGTTACATTTGAAGATGTTTTTGATGGATTGCAAATCCTTCCTTCAAGAGACGATACTGAAGGTAAATTCATCGACATATTGGAGAAGCAAAAGGAACTCATGGAATTTGCGATAGCAAACCATAGCAAAGTCATGCAAATTCGTTTTGATCTTCATTACCCCTCTGATGGTTCTATTCTTTCTTCATCTGATGACATATCGGTTTTTAGTTATAACCTTTCACGGAGATTGAGACGAAAGGTTATAGCAACACATAAAGTTGATCCATTCTACCTTTGGGTTAGAGAGATTCATGGATCATCTTTTCCACATTATCATTTCCTTATTTGGATTAATGCAAATGCCATAAAGAATAAATTTACTATTTTTGATATCGCAAATGAAACATGGAAAAATACTTTAAATACAAACGAAGAAGGTCTTGTTCATTATTGTTTGAACAAAAAAAGAGATCCTGAATACGATAATGGAATCATCATTGATAGAAACAAAGATGACTTTTCATTGAAAAGAGATGTTGCATTCCGCTCTGGAAGCTATCTTGCTAAAACCTTCAGCAAGGATGGTCTTGATAAACATGCATGGAGATATGGATATTCAAGGCTTTCTAGAGGCTAAAAAAGGAGATAACTCATGTTTGGAGATGAAATATTCTTGGAGCAATTGCGTAAGGAACTGCCTCCAGTTTTTACAAGAGAATTTGCCTCTGAAAAAATTGGAAGAATTTTTTCTGCGAAAAGCATGTCGAATGCTGATGCTCTTGGGACTGGTCCTTCTGTGAAAGTTAAGATTGGCAAGAAAGTGGGATATGAAAGAGATTCGTTCCTTCAATGGCTACGAGGAAAAATGAAACATGATGCTCCTCATGTAAAAAAAGAAAATAACGTCTATTATATGCCCAATTCAACACCATTCAGAACGTTTTGACTTGGACAAGGCAATGGAGTGTTTTTCAAAACCATTTTTACAGGAGAAATTTACTATGTTTGATGTTTCAAATTCAATTGCTGTCCATGTGCTTCAAATTCCCACCGATCAAAACGGCAAGACTGCAATTGTGTCTGCAAGTCTTGTTCTACCTGATGGAAGAGTCGTAAGTGATATTTGTTCTATATATCCTCGTTCTCCTTTTGAGAATGAGGACAATCTTGAATTGGCAAAAAACAAGGTTATAACCTCCATTAAACAAAAAGCCGAACCCTATATCAAAAACCATCAAAACATCTCTCAAAATGGCTCTCGGGATGATAAAAGTAGATTCAAGGGAGGAGGAGACAAGCCTGCCAGCCGTAATCAACTGGCCCTGATTCGCAACAAGGCCCAAGAACAGAGGAGAAATCCAGAAGAGCTTGCTTCTTCACGTTTTGGCAAACAGCTACAGGATATCAAGGGATACGAAGCTGATAGCCTGATCAAAGAACTCCTTACAAGAACACGCTAGTCCGACAGCTGGGTATCCGAACGCCATCGGATACCCACTATCTGCCCAATACGCTATATTGGCAGCACAACCCATTTCGCGTATATTCCAAAAATACTCTCATCTTATTCATATTTTTACAGAAACGGAATGCAAACGTGAAATACAAGCCTCCCGTTACCATTACTCCTGTCATCCTTCGACTCGTGAGTGAAATCAGCGAGCTTGTGGGTCATGTTCAAGCCCTTTCGGGTTCAACTTCTCCATTCCTGCGCAAGGAAAACCGGATTCGGACTATCCATGCCTCATTAGCCATTGAGAACAACACGCTCACTCTGGAGCAGGTCACAGCGGTTCTGAACGGAAAGCATGTATTGGGTCAACCTCGTGAAATTCAAGAAGTTCATAATGCTTTCATTGCATATGAACATCTGGAAACATGGAACCCTTCCTCGCAAAACGACATTCTTGCGGCCCATGCCATGTTGATGGCTGGCCTTGTGGATCATCCGGGACAGTTTCGAACCGGAGGCGTTGGTGTCTTTCAAGGTAGCCGTGTAGTGCATATGGCACCTCCAGCTCACTTGGTTCATGGACACATGACCAATCTCCTGGAGTGGCTCGCAATATCCAGCGATCATCCACTGATAGCAAGTTGCATCTTCCATTACGAGTTTGAGTTCATTCATCCTTTTGAAGATGGCAATGGGCGGATGGGCAGACTGTGGCAAACGCTCATATTGAGTCGCTGGAAACCGCTGTTTGCATTTTTGCCGGTCGAAACCGTTATTCGAGATCGTCAGGAAGGATACTATGCAGCCCTGTCTCAGGCAGACAGCGCGGGTGAATCCACCCCATTTGTGGAGTTCCTGCTGGACGCTTTGCATGTGGCATTGAACGAAGCCGTTACCTCGAATGTGGAACACACCGATCCAGCTACCGATCCAGACACCGATCCAGTTAAAAAGCTTCTGTATGTGTTTCGGGAAAAACCTGAGCAGGGAATTGCAAGCCTCATGGCGGCACTGGGCCTCAGCCATCGTCCTACATTCCGCCGAAACTACCTGAATCCGGCTCTTGCTCAAGTGTATGTGGAGCGCACTATTCCAGACAAGCCCAACAGTCCGGCACAAAAATATCGGTTGACGGAAAAAGGTCGCCAACTGATACGCTGAACCTGTCATCGCCTATGCTTTGCCTTATCTTTTGGACTCCATCCTGCCTTATGAAAGGCTTATCCACACTCTCAAGTAAATTCTTATATCGGGCGGGTGCAAGTCGCACACCTCAAAAAAATAAGCCACTGCGTAAGCTCTCGTTTTTTGCACTCAGGAAATACGAAGAGGGATTTTTCGCAAAAATCACTGCAAAAAATCCCCCTCAGAGTTGAAAACTTCTCGAAAATATGAGTCTTATGCTCTGCCTACGCCCATGCGGTTCAAATACCATGCCCCCACAGGTCTTCCAGGGCCGTACTTCTCCGTCAGGGGTAGCACCTCCAACGCCCCATAATCGACCAGCCAGCTGATGGCGATATCGACCTTTGCAGCTCTGAATTTACTGCGCATGGCATCCTTGATTTCCTTATTCGTAACCTTAGCGGCCCGGTTAGCGGAACAGCACCATTCCGCAATTTTGAGAATGCACAACTCCGTCTCCCGATCCGCGTCGAAAAGCACACTCGCTTTTACATGCTCATACACAACTCGTATGAAGCGAACCGCCATGCCCATCTCACGTTCGGAGATCAAACTTTCGGAAGGAACATCATTTTCGCACAGATGGAAAATCCCTGCGATCCTGAGTGCCTGCTGGGAAGCTCGAACGCACCAATCCCGGATGCGGGCACCATTCCCATTCAGATTCACCTCGCTTCTCATTTCTTGGTCAAACTCATTGAGAATTTTTGCAGCTCCCGTGCCAACTCGAAGATACTTGGTCGGTGGAGTGTTTCCTTGGGTATCCGGCTTGGACGCATTGAAGAGATTCATCAATTTCTGCCTGAGTTCATCCTTGATCCTTTCATCTATCGGCTTACCCATCCCTCTTTTCCTGTAAGGAGGAGCTGCATAAAGGATACTGCGGGCTGTGATGCCCATAGCTCGTTGAGTCTCAGCCATGACAGTCTTCCTGAAAAATTCAGGTTGGGTGAAGACTACCGCATTCACAAAAGGCTCTCTGACACACGAACCTTGGCGAGAGATCCTAAGCTCCGCGTGCCCTTCACCCGCCCAATATTTTGCAACCTGGCGGTATACATTTTCATTCCAAGAAACACCATCGGGATCGAAGAGATTGACGTATCCTTGCGACTCCATAGTTTTGGCGAATGCAGGTGCGGTAACATCATTTACGAAAATTCGTACAGGTTGAAGTTTATTCTCCTTGATCTGCTTCAACTCGCCAATAATCGTTTCCAGTCTACTGGTATCACAGGATATGATAGCTTCATCAAGAGCCTCTTGTTTTTCAGCTTCCAGTATCAATCGTTTGGCTTCAATTTTGTTTTCTCTTTGTATGAAGTTTTCATTTTCTATTTTTTCATATTCTTTAAATATATCCAATATGATCTGCATAGCAGAACTTTTTCCTTCACCACTTGGTGCGCTGACACAAATAAAAAGCCCAAGGATGTTATCCTGACCATTTTCATTAACGATATGATGATGACCACGGTCTGCACCAGCAATTCCCCCAACAATACTCAACAGAACAAAATCAGGATTAATATCATAGGAATTAGCAATATCAATAGTCCAGTCGTATAAATTATCAGGAATTAAATTCATCATGAAAGATGCATTAATGACCTGATGCCGCTGAATCATTTCACGAATTCGAATAAGTTCTATTCTATTGTCATGATAATATCCAAAAGGATGTGACAGATCATAATCCATTTAATTCTCCTTGTGGGGATGGTTTTCCATCCCCACAACATGTTCAATTTATAATAAATTTCTTCAAAATGATCTCATCATTTTTAGAAATGACCTGCACTGAATCTTCAGAATTAAGTCCTAACGCCTTACGAAGTGACAGGGGAAGATGCTTCGCCAAGATCACATCATCGGAAGAAAATGGCTCGAAAAGTCCAAGCTCGAGCCCCCTTGCATAAAGGCGAAGGAACTGTTTCTCCGTAAGACGGAGTTGAGCACGGATGCAACCAAGGCCCAGCCCCTTTCCACCGAGTTCTCCGATCCGAAGGATGAGTTCCTCCTCCTCAGCCTTGGTCAGTCGGTGACGCCTTTTGGGGTTTTCCGTTTTTTCAACAAGCATAGTTTTCCCTTGTAACTTCAAAAGAAATCCGATGATTGCTCATAAAAGCAAGGACATCGGACAACGCATACCGGACAGCCCTTCCAATCTTAACATACGGAATTCCCATGTTCTTTTGACGATGTGCTCGCAACGTGTAGACGCTCACCGAGAGCATCGAAGCCGTTTCTTTTTCAGTAAGTAGTTTGTTTTCTTTCACAAGACCTCTCCTTCATAATGATGTAAAAATATGGTGTAAGAAGCAGCAGAAGAAGAATAGTAAAAAGGAATTTCTTTTCACTGAGAAGAAGGCAAAAAGCTTATTCTTCCTTTTTTTACATATTGAAATTTAAGTATATTTTATCTAAAAATTTCTTCGTATGACCTTACCCAACTCTTCAAGGAAATGGGGAAATTCAAAAAAAAAGAGCGCAACAGTTTGACAAAACTGGCGCAGCTCGACGGGTAAACACCACACCATTGTGGGCGCAAACAGGTTGTCCTTGGCGATGGCCCTTTCTGGTGAAAATGTCATATGTTACCAGCACAATCGCCTCTACAGGGACGCCTCCATTCCACACAGAGGCATATTCGCAATTCATTGAAAAATTTAAATATGTTATGACATCCCCTCTTCTATATGGCTGGTAAAACAATAAAAAAACGCCTCCGGTTTTTCGGAGGCGTCAATGAGTTCAAAGTATAGAGTTGGTGTAACATCCAGAGAGTAGAATCTAGCTAATGAAGCAACTTATTTTATCCTTCTTTAATATAATGCCGTCCGAACATACGGCTATTTTGGGGTTTGTAAAGATCTACCTTTTCAGATGTAGGAATTATTCTTTTCTGTAAAATTGATGCCGCTGCTACTTTATAATTTTCAGTAAGGACTCTCAAGCAACCTTCATTGGATTCACAATAACTACACTTTTCAAATGAACATGCTTCTTTTTTATATTTATATATACCTTCTTTAACTATTATATCTCTAATCTCTTTAAATGTTAGTCTTTGATTTTTTTTTAAAATATCCCAAATATATAACCCTATAATACGATTGTAGAAAGAGCTTGATCTATAAGAGCTGCTTTTATCTTTATTAGCTATTTGTTTTAAAAAATTACGTTCTATATCTGTCATTTCAATATTATTTGTGTATTTAAATATACAAATTTCGTAAGATATTTTGTTTATTAAATTTTCTTGTTTTTTGTATTTATTACTAAAATCTATCCTTATAACCAACTCTTTATTCTGAGACAAATACACTGCATAGCCATATTCATTTATAGCGGAACGAGTAATTTCTTCTTCACTGAAAGGTGCGACAAAAGGTAATCTAAAATTTTTATCTTGAAGCTCATTAAATAATGTTTTCATATCAACTGGTTCTATAAGTTCAACAGCATACACTTTCCACTCTTTAGATACATTATACAGTTTAAATACGATATCATCATCAATATCCATTGAAGATATTTGTTGATTGTAATTGCATACCTCACCATGAGCATTCTTTTCATATTCAGCAATCAATTTATATATATCTATATAGTTATATTTTTCTAACATCTCGTTTAATACTGTTACTACAAAATAAAATTCTTCCTCGGATGCTAATTCTTCAAAACTGCGTTTACAGTACTCATTATGTAAGAAGAAGCACTCTTCTAGTTGCTTCGGCAACTGAATATTTTCAGGATAATTATTCATATAGCACTCATTTACTCTTCAGTAATGTTAAATAGTTTATCTGAAATACTCGCCGCTCGTTGCAAGGTTTCATCCGCAAGATGGGCATAACGCTGGGTCATTTGCGGACTTGAATGGGTCAACAACCTTTGTAACGTGTATAAATCCACTTGCCCACTCGACGCAAGGAAAGATGCGTATGCATGGCGAAGACCGTGCAGAGGTCGGAAGTCCTCCGGGAGCCCAGCCTTACGTTTTACTCGTTGAGCGATACGCCGAAACTCATGCCGAGGGCCACCATCCCTTCCTGGAAAAACATAAGGGCTTTCCGAACGGGTTATGTGTTCTAAGATTTCCCGTGCAGCTTTAGTCATGGGAATGACTTCTGTTTTTCCCTTTTTGGCTATTTCCCCACGCAATGTGATAAAGCCCCGGACAAAATCCAAATCATCCCATCGCAGCCCCATTAAGGCTCCCCGTCGCATTCCTGTTGCCAGTGCAAGGCGCATAAAGGCCGCTGCGTTTTGATCAGGCTCTTCGTCCAAAGCCTTCTTTAAAGCAATCAGTTGCTCGTGGGTTAACGTCTCCGTTTTCTGATTATCCACACGGGGCATCTCGAAATGCAGTCTACGAGGATCAGGCATGGCGCATAGGCCATTCTTCACGCCAAATCGGATAAGTAAGCGTAACAGAGCAAGGACATGACGGACTGTAGCAGGCTGTAACCCCTTAGCAAACAACTCCTTCCTAAGTCGCACGAGGTCTGCCGTACAAATTTCATCAGGTGTTTTCTTTGCAAACACTATGAGATGATTTGTAAAATTATAGCCATCTGTTCTTAAAGACTTTTTATCGGCATGTTCGGAGCGATAAATCTCCCACAACCGCTCAATCGTAGGCTTCTGAAGTTCTGCCTGACGAATAGCTTCCTGAGCTTCCCGTATCTCCTTGCGGGAAGCTCGCTTTCCCTCAATACGTTCGGCCCGGATGCCTGCTGCCTTGGCTTCCGTCATGTTGTCGGCGAACTGTCTTCCAACCTTTTCCTCGAAGACCTTTCCTTCCTTTTTGAACACAATGTAGAAGACCTTCTCTGTTCCTTTCATGCCGATTCGTTCTGTTTCACGGTAAAAGACTCCGGGATACCGGGTCTTGCACCTCTTTGCTTGAGCCATAGCTCCCTCCGATTTTTCCAACCCTATTTCCAACCTTGAGGAGCAAAAACGGTATCAGGCTGTAGCAGGCGAAACAACAACTTTTCGCATAACAATTGGAAATACATGACTTAATACAAACAGACATTACTCCGTACAACACTAGCGGCATGGACTACGAACCTGTAGGCCGGGAGTTCGAATCTCTCCAGCCGCACCAGAATTTTGAAGGACTTATGATGAATAATCATGAGTCCTTTTTTTCGTACCCGAAAAAGCGTTCCCAATCTGTCCGCTGCAAATCGAAACCGCTTGATGGCACTCCTCAATGCGCCTTCCACCGTTTTTGCCTCGCCGCAACCCGCCTGCCGCATTCCCCCCCCCAAGAAGGCATCTTCTTATAGGGGCTGTAGGTCCTCAAAAACCGGATACCCTTCAAGGGAAAGCCGTTCGCCCACCCCATCCGCTATGGCTGTTTCCTGCATGGGGCGATCTCGCTCGATATAGCGACAGGCATCCTGTCCATCCTCCCGCCCATCCTTACGGGTTCGCCCGTTTCGCTTATCCCCGCGCGGTCCGTCCTCCCCGCCATGTCCCCCGGCAGCGCATGGGAGGAGGCACAGCCGGAATGTTTTGCCCCAGGCGGGCTGGGGTGGGTTGGAAATGACGGAAGGGAAGGCGGCCCCTCCCTCTCCTTTGCGCAGGCCTGCTGAAGGCGGTCAAGGCCTGGGACAGGCAATGGCCCGCCATGCAGAGGATTGCGACAGGGCGGGCGGTTGCCGCCGTATCCATGCGAAAAGGCGAGCCCGCAGTCATCTCGCGTGCTTTCTCGCCGTGATGCCTAGCTGCCCCATCCTGCGGTAAAGCGTGGCAAGGCTGATCCCCAGTTCCGAGGCCGTCCGTTTTTTCCCTTCCGTGTGCTGCCCGTAGCGCCCGAGGAGCTGCATGATCCTGTCGTATTCCGCCGTATCGCGGGCAGGCCCCGGCGGTGGGGACGGCATACCTTTTTCCGTTTTGACAGGAGGGGGGCTTGCCGTCTTGAAGCGGGAATCCATGAGATCCAGCGTCAGGACGCCGTGCTCGCAAAACCCGACCCCGTATTCCACAAAGTTTTTCAGTTCGCGCACGTTGCCGGGCCACGGGTAGGCCTCGAAAGCGTGCATGAGTTCGGTGGCGACCCGGTAGGTGCAGCCCCGTTCGCGGCTGAACGACTGGAGGAAATGGGCCACCAGCAGCCGGATGTCGCCTTGCCGCTCCCGGAGCGGGGGCACGAACAGGGGGATCACGTCCAGCCGAAAGAACAGGTCTTCACGGAACGCCCCCTGCGCCACCAGTTCACGGAGGTTCCTGTTGCTGGCGGCGATGATGCGGATGTCCACGCTGTGGTTGACCTTCCCGCCGACGCGCCGGACAACGCGCTCCTGCAAGACACGCAGCAGCTTGACCTGAAGCGACACGGGCATTTCGGATACCTCGTCGAGGAAGAAGGTACCCGTGTGCGCCTGTTCCAGAAGCCCCTTTTGGCCCCCGCTGTTCGCGCCGGAAAACGCGCCGGGCTCATAGCCGAACAGCTCGCTTTCCATGAGCGATTCCGGGATGGCCCCGCAGTTGATGGCGACGAACGGCCCCGTATGGCGGGGGCTGTTGTCATGGACCGCCTGCGCGATCAACTCTTTGCCCGTCCCCGACTCCCCTTGGATAAGGACGGTGGCGTTCGTGCCGGCGGCCTTCAGGATAGCCGCCTTGAGCCGCAAGATGGCCTTGCTCTCGCCGATGATGCTGGGAAAACGGTCATCGCGCGGTTGTTCGGGGAGCGATTCCACGTCGCGTCCGCGGGCCCATGCGAAACCGATGATCTGGCTGATGAGCTCGAACGCCTTTTCCGACTTCATCAGCAGCTCGGCGCGCTGATTGTCGGTGAAGGCCACGATCTGCACGACCGCGACGATTTCGTTTTCTATCACCACCGGCCCCGTGAAATTGGCCACATCCGCGCAGGCCCCCTTGCCGGAGCAGGTACGGCAGACTTCTTCTTTGCCGGGCGTCAGCACCATGGAGCTCTGGCCGGAACGCAGGCTGTAGGTCAGCGCATTGTCCGCGGGCATCCGGAAACCGACACCGCGGAGGTAGGGGCCGGTTCCCCCCACGCAGTAGCCTTCCGCGTTCATGATCACGATTTCCACGTCCAGCAGCTCCGCCAACGGGGGAAGATGCTTCTGCACAAGGCGCCAACGCTCGGTGACGGGGGAACCCGAGGGGAGGGGAGGTTCGAGAGGGGTGTTGATCCACAGGGGGACAGCGGCATGGATTTCCGATCTCATAGGTGTCTCCAGATAGGCAAATCTATATGTTTTATCGATGTATCTTACTTTTATAGTTACTCTTTTGAGTTTCTCACCTGCATGAGAAAAAGACAAGCGAAAAGGTGGAAAAAAGGAGAAGCCGTATTTTTTTGTTGTTCCCGAAGCGGGTGGCGGAAACCGATTCTGAGAGGCTGCCTTTGGACGGCGGGGGCTGCCGGGACCTTCTCATGCAACAGCACCGCTGCGCCGGGGGGAGGCCCTTCGCATGTCTTCAAGAGCGGAACCGGGCCTCCATCGCCTGCTCTTGAAGGGGCTCCGCCGTTTCCGCCCTCCCCCTGCAAAAGGGCCGCATCGGGTTG
>ERZ791603.1507-NODE-1507-length-16921-cov-5.659848_pt1 | contig 16921 bp, 15 predicted proteins | sample MGYA00509966_ERZ791603 | MGnify/ENA primary metagenome ERZ791603 (study PRJEB30046, sample SAMN00791931) | human gut metagenome | study: EMG produced TPA metagenomics assembly of the A metagenome-wide association study of gut microbiota in type 2...
GCGCCTCGTCCATCAGCTTTTTGTGCTGCGTCAACATTTCTTGTGTTGTCATTCTCCGTTCTGTATCCAAATTCGGTCTCCATATTTTCTTTCAAGTATTTTTCTATATGTAATTTGCTGTCACGGCACTTGCGTCCGTCCGGTGTGGTGTAGGTGATGTTCTTCCGACTGTCCGTCCATGTGGCATTGTAACCCTCAGAGCGGAGCAGAACCAGAAATTCCTCCCGACTTCCGGCGCAGCGCATACACTCGTCGATGACTCGCATCAGCTCGAACTTCCAGCTCTCGCCCTTGACTGCCGTGTAGTATTCCGCATTGGACATTCCTCGTGACTGCCACTGCTCATCTTTCTGGAATTTTGGCAACCCCAATTCCTCGCAAATCTGGTCATTGCGAACGCGCAGTTCCTGAATCTGCTCATCTGCCATATGCACCTTCCGACCTGTCTCAAAATTGACACTGTTGATGATACAGTGCGAATGGACGTGCTCTCGGTCAACGTGTGTACACACCAGAACTTCACAGCCCTCGAAGTATCCGGCAAGTCTGCGAGCCGCCTCGTGTGCTGCGCGCGGGTCGATGTCCGCGCCCTTTGGGAAGCTCTGTACCATGTGGTAAAACATCACGCCGCCATCCTTACGGTGCAGCAGTTTCGTACTCAGGAATTCGTCGAATGCGGTTTCCGGCTGACAGTCAATACCGCTGACGAGCTGCTGCCCATCCCAGAGCGTCTTGCTGAGTTGAGAAACATAGCGCATGACACTTTTCATGCAGCCGCGCGTCTGCGTACCCTTTTTGTAGTTCACGAAATGGACGATTGCGATTTACCTGCACCTCCCTCCTGCAACTCCCGCAGGGCAGTGTTGATCTTGGCGAACGCCTGCACAGCAGAATCCAGATTGGCGAACTGCACTTTGCCCATGTTCGCCAGCACCGCCAGCTGGTTGAGGTTGTTGCCGATGGCCTTCTGCTGCCGCAGGACTTCCCTGAGTCCGTCAAGAATCACGATGCGTTTTCCGAGACAACACGCGGTCACATAGTCGCTCTGGCTCATATGGGCTTGTGCTGCTTTCCCGCGTATCGTTTCCAAATCCTGTGTTGAAATTCGAATACTGAATTGTTTGCCTTTTTTCATCTTTCCTCCGTTCGTAAAAGTGGGCACAGGCTTCTGCCCGATTTGGGGCATTTGGCGGGGAGCCGGGACACCGGCGACTAGCCAAATGCGATGCTGGCTCCTCCCGAACGGGAGGATTTTTCCCGCCGCGGCGGGGTTTCACTGCGTTGGGCTGGCATATTGCGCCTGCGTTTTTTCACATTGCCCGCACGTCGGCGCAACGTCGGCTTTTCCTGTTGTGCCGCGCACACACCTCGCAGCCTGCCCGGAAAGCCGCACACAGCGGTGACACGCGCCTCACGGTGGCGAACGGTGCCCGCTGTGGAAGGGTGCAAGGATGCAAACCGTTCAAGGCGTTACCCCCTTACCCTCTTGCTCCGGCAAACGCCAGAGCCATTGATCGGCGCGGCGCTCCGAAAGAATGCCGAGATTTCGCTTTGCAATTTTCAGCGTCCGCTCTGAAATGCCGAGCTGCTTTGCAAGCGCAAGGACTTCCTCGGCTGGTCTTGGCTGCGTCAGAAACCTGCGCAGCTCGTCTTCCATCTGCATGGTCTTTGTCTGCACCTGCCCTGTGCCGTTCAGGATGTTGTCAACGGTCGCGTCGCAGAAGCCCTTCCACTGAAAGCCATGCTCCGGATGAAGTTCAAATGCAATGGCTGCGCCCTCCGGTGCAAGGCTGTTCTTGTCCTGCGCGACAATGCGGAGCGTATCGCCGCTTTTCAGCCGCCCGACAATCAAAACGCTTCTGGCTGAAGCGCGGAAGTCGATAGAGCCGAGACCGCGATAGCCGGATTTTAAGCCCTGCGCCTTGTTCATGTGTCCGATCAGAATGACGGCGCATTGTGTGCGCTCCGCCATCAGGGAAAGTCGTTTGAGTACCGGGCGCACCTCATTCGCACGGTGCATATCCACATCGCTTCCGAGATACGCCTGCAGCGGGTCAAGCACGATCAGCTTTGCTCCCGTCCTGCGGATCGCTTCTTCCAGCCTTGCGTCGCAGAGTGTCAGCTCCCGTTTGCCCTCGTCGATGACCAGAACACGTGTGCAGTCTGCGCCTGCGCTCTCTAACCTTGGCTTGATGGTATCCGCCAGACCGTCCTCGGCTGTCTGGTAGATCACGTTCATCGGCTCCGCTGCCCGTTCGCACTCCGGCAGCGGATCGCCGCGCGTCAGCGCTGCAATGACTGCCAGAATGAAGCTCGTTTTGCCCTCGCCGGGGTCGCCTTGAAGGATCGTCAGCTTGCCAAGTGGGATGTACGGATACCAGAGCCATTGCACCTCCTCCGCGTTGATTTCGCTCATGGAAATCAGTTTTAATGGTGTGTTTCCTGTCAAAAAATCTCCTCCGAATCAAAAAGTAAAGGTGCGTACCACGTTTTTCGCGGCACGCACCTTTCTACTTGTAGTATGGAGATTTTTCTGATACACTCAGAGTAACAGCAGACAAATAAAAATCATTTGCGGACAGGTTTTTAAAGGAGAAACGTATGTTTCAGTCCATTACGTTTTATGTTGGAGAAAAAACGCTTGGCATTTACGGAGAAGAATTTCCGCTGGGAACGCTGACAACAGAGGTTTTGAATATCACGCCGGAGGAATATCAAGCGCTTGATGTTCGCTTGAAAGCAGCGATAGAAGGTATGGCGCTTTATGAAAAAACACACAAGCTGACCGACTGGCATCGGGCCAATGCGCAGATGCTCCGGCTGAATGAAGCGCTCTGTCATCATCATATTTTTCGCTTGATTCAGACGGACGCATACATTCTGGCAGAGGCAAAGCAGCTCACAGAAATGCCGGTTGCAGAGGGCGATCCGCTTGAAATGGATGCGCACGACCACGAGATTTTACGTCAGATCTGTGCATATGAAGACTACTTGGAAAATCCGAAGAAATACGGCAGAATCAAGAATCCGGAGGAATTGAGCGAGACGCAGCGGGAATGGTATCTGAACTTGTATCCGCCCATTCCGCCGAAGCCGGAAGTGAAAACCCCAGCGCTGCTGATCGCACCTGTGCCGCTGGATTTGAAGTGGCAGATGTATAAAGCATATTGTATGAATTATGCGCAGGTACTTGAAGATGTTGCCTCCGTCTGTCAGACGCTGCGCGCGTTTATTCGGGAGTCGCTTTCCGGGCTTGAACATCTATCACCGAACCAATATATAGCAGCTCTAAATGGATTTCTCTTTCCGGAATTTCGGCACAAATGGATCGCCAATCCGATAGAAGGCACCGGGAACTATACACTTTTTGATGATGTCAGGATCCATCTCGTGCCGCGGGAAACGGCGCCGGATTCAGAGCAGTTCAGGATTTTTGAGTATTACGAAACAGAGCATTTACAAACACTTCTGAAGCTGGATTTTTATAAAGGGCTGGAAGCCGGGCATCTGATTCGGAAGTGCGAACTGTGCGGCAGGCTTTTTCTGCTGCAGAAGGGCTATCATACAAAATACTGCGATTCCCCGAATCCGGATAACCCGCGCTATTCCTGTGCGCAGCTCGGTTACCGGACGCGCGGCGTCAAAGAAACAGCGGCGGACAGTCCATTGACGCAGGCGCTTTCTCGCTGCTATCAGCGTATCGATAAGGACAAAGCCCGCGGCATTATCACGGCAGAGGAGCAGATGCGCCTTCGTGCAAAGGCAGAGGAGCTTTACCACGAAGCACGAACACAGCCCGGTATGCCCTATGAAGCATTCGACGAATCCTTAGCAACCAGGAATCTCTATCCGCTCTGCGATGTGCAGCGCAAAAGTAAGCCCGTAGGACGCCCAAGAAAGTAAAACTGACGGTGCTGCGTGAGGAGGTGACAGCTTATGACGAACGAAGAACTGTACCGGCAGTATCTCAGCGGCGACGCGGAAGCCTTTGAACGGCTCTATCTGCAAATGCAGGGATTCATCGCTTCTGTTGCGAAGGATGCGGCGCAGAGCTTCGGCTGTTCGGACAAAGAAATACTGGATGAACTGTGTGCCGAAGGTGCTTTGGAACTTTGTGAGTGTCTTTCCACTGGGGTGTATGACGAGGATAGCGGAAAATTGACCACATATCTGCATCCGTTTCTGCGCGGGAAGATGTATCGCTATTTGGAGGCGAACGTCGGCGTTATAGCACTGCCCAAGGATGAAATGCAGCGTGTGAAGCAGGTGCAGCGGCTGCACAAGGAGGAGAAGTTTTCTCCGGATGAAGTTGCACAGACGCTTGGCGTTTCCGCAGAAAAAGCTGCGCAGCTGATCGGCTGCAAGACGAGGCCGCTTTCTGTCTCTGCGCTATCAAATGACGATCCGGACGATGATCCGCTTGCGTGGCTGCTGCTCGACCAGCACGCTCTCACGCCGGAGCAAACCGTTTACCGGCAGGTCTGCACGGAGGAACTGGAGCAGCTTTTTCGCACACTCAGCGCGAAAGACCGCGCAATTCTCGGTCATACCTATGGCGTGTTCGGCTACGAAAAGCTGTCTGCGGACGAGCTTGGCCTGCGCGAAATGCTCTCGCCGGATGGCGTGACCAAAGCCAGGAAAGCTGCACTGGAGCGTCTGCGCAGCCGGTACCCCGGCAGCGGCCTACACCTCTGGCGGGATGTGTATCATGCGCTGAAAGACATATAAAATGGGCCTGCATTGGTGAAAGCGGTGCAGGTCTTTATGTTCGAGCAGAGACGTTCTGAATGTTCAATTTCTGTAAATCTTTATGTGAATTTTCACTATATTCACCATTTTTCACTTGCGCGGAGTGAAAATTGTGGTATAATAAAAATAACCAACACGGAGGTGTGATTGATGCAGTACGAAAATGAGCGCATGGAATTTAAATCCCAGCTGACAGATGATATTTACAAGGAAGTCATCGCCTTTACGAATACGGACGGCGGTGTGATCTATATCGGCATTGACGATCAGGGAAATGTGACCGGCATTGACAATGTGGACGAGACCTACACGCGGCTGACAAACGGCATCCGCGACGCGATTCAACCGGATGTGACGATGTTCGTGCGCTATGTGCTGCAGGAGAACAAGGTCATTCGCATTGAGGTCGGTGAGGGCAGCTATAAGCCGTATTATCTGAAGGGCAAGGGTCTGAAGCCCGCCGGCGTTTATGTGCGGCAGGGCGCGACGAGTGTACAGGCGTCGCCAGAGCAGATCCGGCAGATGATCAAAGATTCGGACGGCGACGTGTTTGAAGAAATGCGCACCGTGCGGCAGAATCTGACCTTTGACGAAGCAGCGGCTGCGTTCAAGCGGTACAAGGTGGATTTTTCAGAAGACAAGTACATTGCGCTGGGGCTTCGGAACATCCACGACGATCAGTACACCAATCTGGCGCTGATTCTGTCCGATCAGTGCCAGCACACGACGAAAATCGCGGTGTTCAACGATGAATCCTGTACAGAGTTCCGGGACAGCAAGGAGTTTGGCGGCTCGATCTTCAAGCAGTTTGAAAACTCGATCAACTATCTGGCGCTGTGCAACAGGACAGTCTCTACCATCAAGGGTGTCGTCCGCACGGATAAGCAGGACTATCCCGAGGAAGCCATCCGCGAAGCGCTGCTCAATGCGCTGGTGCATCGGGACTACAGCTTCAGCGGCAGTATTATCATCAACGTGAACGACAGCAAAATGGAGTTTATTTCTCTGGGCGGTCTCCTGCCCGGTCTTTCCACGGAGGATATCCGTCTCGGCGTTTCTCAGCCGAGGAATAAGAAGCTGGCGGAGATCTTTCATCGTCTGCGCCTGATTGAAAGCTACGGCACCGGCATCCGCCGCATTTTCAAGCTCTACGCAAGCTGCCCCGTCCAGCCCAGCATCGAGGCAACGACAAATGCATTCCGGATCGTGCTGCCGAACATGAACGCCGCTTCTGCGGGCGCAGAAATTGCGGCAGAAGCAAAGCCTGCCGCGCCGATCATTACGCCGCAGATGAAAATCGTTCTGGACTACCTCAAGGAATACGGTGAAATGCGCGACGAGGAGTTGCAGGAGCTGCTGCATATCAAAAAGACCAGAGCCTATCTGCTGACCCGCCAGATGAGCGAAGAAGGGCTGATCGAGGTCGTCGGCAGAGGGGCGGAGAAAAAGTTTAAGCTCCACTGATGCAGAATGCACTGCGGGGGGAAAATCGAAGATGGGGAAGAAGCTTCGGACATACTATGCAAAATCAGCAAATAGCTTTCATGGGGCGATTACCAATCGAGAACATCTGGACAAGGTCGCAACGCTGGCTCGAAGATTCGGTGCGGAGATTGGGAAGGAGAAAGCGGCAGGAGTCGCAGGTGGCGTTCATGATTTCGGCAAGTACGCAGATCGGTTTCAGGGCGTGCTCAGCGGCACCCATCAGGGGGTAGATCACGCTCTGCCAAGCGCAGCGGAACTGTATCGGTTACTGGATTTGAGAACCACGCAGAGAGTGTGGGCCGATGGTATTTGCGCGGTGGAGGCGGTTGCGGGTCATCACGATGGCCTTATTGGCATGCCGCAAATGCAGGACGGACTGGAGGAAATGCTGAGTAGCGACGATTGGGATGACTGCCCTAGTGGGAAAATGCCCTCGCTGCATGGACAGGAGGAGTTCATGCAGGCTGAGGAAGCGTTTGCGCAGGATTTTCCAGACTTTCACATGCAGCGGATTCAAGGAAAGCGAAGCCGCGTGCAGGGACGTCTGGAAGATATGCTGGACACCCGGATGCTCTTTTCGTGCTTGGTGGACGCAGACTACTGCGTGTCAGCTTCGGATGACGATCCGGCATATCTGGAAAAAAACAGCCGACCGCCGCTGGATGCAGAGGCAATGCTGAAAAAGCTGGAGGTACACTGTGCGCATCTGCGGAAGACCTCCACGGCGGATGTGAGCGTCAATGCCCTTCGAAACGAGGTTTACGCCCGATGCGGCGAGGCAGGAGAGCAACCGATGGGTCTATTTACGCTGACGGCGCCCACCGGTGTGGGGAAAACAATGGCAATGATTCATTTTGCGCTCCGCCACTGTGTGCAGCACCAATTACCACGGATAATTGTGGTGCTTCCGTTTCTTACATTGGCAGAGCAACTCCAGAAAGAATATGAACACATTTTTCCGGAAATTCTGGTGGATCACAGCCAAGAAAACTTACCGGAGGCGGCGCGGGAGCTGGCGGCAAGGTGGGACAGCCCTGTGATTATTACCACCTCTGTCCGCTTTTTTGAAAGCCTCTTTTCTGCAAACCCTCAAAGCTGCCGCAAACTGCACCACATTGCAAACAGCGTGGTGCTCTTTGACGAGGCGCAGAGCCTTCCGGCGTCGCTGGCGCGGCCAACGGTGGCGGCGGTGAACGCGCTGTGCGAAAAGTACCGTTGCACCATGGTGTTTTCCACAGCGACACAACCCGATTTCTCAGCGCTTCCCAAAACGCAATGGCAGCCTACAGAGATCATTCCGGAGCCTGCACGCCTTTTTTATCAAATGCGCCGGGTAAATGCGGCGTGGTGTCACGACGTTCCGCTTGCGCAGATTGCGGAACAGATGTGTTTGGAGAAAAATGCGTGCTGTATTGTCAATTTGCGTCGCCATGCCCGCAAACTCTTTGAGCTTCTACAAGAGAGACTCGGTGCGGACAACAGTATCTTCCTCCTGACCACAGACCTTTGTCCGGCACATCGGCTGGCAACTGTTGCAGAGATCAAGCGGAGGCAGCGGGAGGCGGCACGATGTATAGTTGTGGCGACCCAGTGCATTGAGGCGGGCGTTGATCTGGATTTTGACAGGATGTTTCGCGCCATGGCACCGCTGGAATCGGTGATTCAGGCGGCAGGACGTTGTAACCGCAACGGAAGGCTTCCGGGTGGCGGATGCCTAACAATATTTCGGCCGGAAGAAGAAGGGCGGCTCTATCCGGGAGACAGTTATGAACGGGGAGCATCGGTCGTAATGAACCTCTGGGCAGACTGCGACAATCCGGAGTTGAGCGACCCGGCGCTGGTTCAGCGCTATTACGCGCGATATTTTTCCGGAGAAACAGGAGAGGGTAAGTTAGAGGAGGCAATCCAAAAGAAAAACTATAAAGAGGCGGCCAAAAACTACAAACTGATCAAAAACGCGGGCGTTTCCCTCATTGTACCGTGGGAAGGAGCGGCAAGGCTTTTTCAAAAGGTCAGCCGCGCAGTCGAGGAGGGCGGCGTCACGGCCGAGCTGCTGCGCGAGGCGGCTCCTATTACCATCACATGCTATGACGAGAACGCCGTTCGGGCATGTGCATCGCCCTTGACCTTACGAAAAGGACGTGTGACTGCCGAAACCGGAACATTTCTGCTGAATCACGGCTTTGAGGAGTGGTATCATTCTGTGACCGGCTTCGCGCCGTCGGACAATATACACGAATGTCTAATGCCGTAATTGGCGAGATTGCTGAAATATAAGCTTTCTTTGGAATTTGATTGACAACATCCAATTTTAAAACTAAAATTTATTTGACAGGAGATTCGAGCAACGATCGAAGAAGCTCTTTTCTGGGAAGAATTGAAAAAAATAAATTTTAGTGTTGATGCCTCCTTTGCATGGGAGGCAGAACTGAAAAATGGAGGTGAACAATCAATGAACGATGAAGTATGTCTGGAGGTTTGGGGCGATTTTGCCTGTTTTGCGCCGCCGTATGGAAAAGTTGAACGACTGACATACCCGGTACCTACGCCTTCGGCGGTGCGGGGGATTTTGTCATCGATTTACGCCAAAAAAACGGAGTTCTACTGGCAGGTGACGCAAATCGAGGTGCTCAACCCCATTCGCTACATGAGCTTTCAACGCAATGAGCTCAAGTCCGCGGTCAGCGCAAAGCCGGATATGGAGAAGTCTATTCTGTATACGGATGAGGAGCGCACACAGCGGCAGACGCAGGTGCTAAAAAACGTGCGTTACCGCATCCGTGCCCGTATCTGCCCCCGGCCATCGTATGCTGGAAGTCTGGAGCAACTGTACCGTCAAGCTATGCGTAGAATTCGGAGCGGCAAGACATTTATGCAGCCGTGTCTCGGGCTGCGGGAATTTGTGTGCTACTTTGAAGAAAGCGACGGAAGCCGGCCGCCCATCGATGTCAGCATGGATCTGGGGCTGATGGTGTACGATGTTTTTGATCTGCATGACGAGCAGGTTCGTAAGGTGACGAAGCCGAAAATCTCTCTTTACCATGCAGTAATGGAACATGGTGTGGTCCGGGTGCCAGATTACGACAGCGAGGATGTGCTGAAGGGAGGTACAGCGGCATGCTGAAGGCTTTGTATGATTACGGCATCCGTAATCACCTGACGATTCCGCCTGGCTTTCTGAAAAAGAACATCCGTGCGTATATCTGCCTGTCCGATAGCGGGAGATTTTTGGGGATCGAGCAGTGCGGAAAAGAGGAAACACAAATCTGTCCGGATATTGGCTCGCTTGCAAACAGTCCGGATAAGTGCAATCCATTGGCTGAAAAGGAGTCTGTGGTTCTTGGCAAGCCCGGGAAAAAATCGGATTATTTTCGTATGCTTTTGAAGGAGGGCAGTGCCTGTGCGGATCGTCTGCGCGTCTGCCTGTCTGCCTTGGAAGACGAGGCTGTGCTTGTACAAATGCGCCGGGAGGCGGAGCTGCGGAAATTGAAGCCTTCCGACCGCATCAGCTTTCGGGTAGATGACGTTCCGGTGACTTCCGATGCGCAGGCACAGCAGTGGTGGACGGAATACCGAAAAAAACTGCCGGACAATTCGGAGGCAGCGGCTGCCCGGTGCCTGATTACAGGCCAGCCGACGGCACCCTTGGCTACGCTGCCGGTCATCAGCGGTCTGCAGGTCGTTGGCGGTCATTCCCGAGGCGAAGCACTATTTTGCTTTGACAAGTCCGCATTTCAGTCCTATGGTCTCAAGCAATCCGCCAATGCGCCTGTGTCAGAGGAGGCGTTTGCCGTTGTCAAAGAGGCGATGAACGATTTGCTGGCGGGCGCGCCCGCCATGTACGACAGGGATAAGAAACGCGAGTTCCATCCCACCGCCCCGATTTACGCCGGCATGAAGTTCCTGCACTGGTATGATTTCTCTCTCGACCCAGAGGATGATCCTCTGCTTCAAAGTCTTCAAACCGGTGCTGACGAGGAGAGCGTGGATGAGGATGAAGAATCCCCAAGCCTTGAGGAGCTTGAGGAGGATGCACGGCAATATCTGATAGACAGGAAAAATGCGGCAGATGAGGTTATAAAGGCGGTCTTTTCCGGCGATGCTCCGAGAAAGCTGTCTGGCGAATACCACATTATGTTGATTTCCGGCAACAATGGCCGGGCGATGATCCGCCGTTACGAGCATGGAAGCTATGAGACTCTCCGCGAAAACCTACAGAAATGGACGGACGACCTGAAAATCCAAGACCGCTTGGGGACAGGGCGTGCGCAAAAGCAGAAACTCAATGCTCGATTGACTCGTCTGGTGAAGAATCAGAATGCATCCGGGCAAAAGCTGTTTGATCAGATGAAAAAAGAATTGGCGGGAATTACGCCTGCCATTGTCATGGCAATCGTCAACGGGACACCGTTGCCGGACACTGTTGCTGTGCGCGCGCTTGTGTACATCCGCTCCAAGCTGCTTTCAACGGCGGATGCGGACAAGAAGCCGCTCCTGTCCGATACCACGGCCTGCCAATGGCTGAAGGTCTGGCTGATTCGGAAGCGAAGAATGAGAAACGAGGAGGAAAACCTTATGGAGTATTATGAGCCCAACTTCCCCAATGCTGCATACCACTGCGGCGCTTGGCTGGCTGTATACGCCAATTTACAGCGGGCAGCCATGGGAGATGTCAACGCCACTTTGGTTCAGCGCTTTTACGCCTCTGCCAGCCGCACACCGGCGCTGGTATTTGGCACACTGGACCGAATGGGACAAGTCTATCTGGATATTCTCCGCAAGGAAAAGCGCGGTTTGGACAGAATCTATGAAGACAAGCTAAACGCCGTGTGCGCCTTTTTTGGCAGCGACTTGGCACACTGCCTGCCCACAACGCTGAACCTCGAAGGGCAGAGCTATTTTGCACTGGGCTATCATCAAATGTGTACGCAGATTACCGGGGAGATCAGAAAGAGAATCGCGGAAAAACAGGAGGGTTGATCAATGGCTATTCAGAATCGTTATGAATTTCTCTACTTTGTGGCGTGTACGAACGGAAATCCCAACGGCGATCCGGACATGGGGAATGCGCCGCGCCTTGACCCGGAGACCATGCAGGGCTACATCACCGATGTGGCGACCAAGCGCCGGATCCGCAACTACATCCAGACGGCTTTTGCCGGGCAGCCGGGGATGAATATCATCATCCAGCAAAGCACAAACATTAATCGCCATATTGCTGAGGCCCGGCGGGAAGCCGGTGTGGAGGGCGCCAAGGACAAGAATGCGGTGTACGCGGGGAGAAAAAAGGCGTGTCAGATGTTTTATGACGTGCGCACTTTTGGTGCCGTGATGTCTACAGGACCGAACGCCGGTCAGGTGCGCGGGCCAGTGCAGATCACCTTCGGAAAGAGCCTTGATCCGGTTCTGCCGCTGGATATCTCCATTACTAGAATGGCGGCAACACTGGGTGACAAGGATAAAACGCTGGACGATTATGTCAAGGCGGAGGAAAATGCCGATGAGGATTCCCTGCGTACCATGGGGCGTAAGCAGTTGATTCCCTTTGGTCTGTATGAGGTGCGTGGCTTTATCAGTGCCAATCTAGCAGCGGAGACCGGCTTCGATGAGACGGATCTGAATGCGCTCTTCGAGGCAATTTTGAATATGTATGAGAATGACCGCAGTGCCAGTAAGGGCGAAATGGATGTTGTTTCGCCGCTGATCCTCTTTAAGCATGTGGGGACAGACACGGACGAGACACAGCGCGTTCGGCAGGCAAAGTTGGGCTGTGCGCCGGCGCAGCGACTGTTTGAATTGGTGCAGGTTCGGAAAAAGCCGGAGGTCACCGCGCCCAGAAGCTACCTCGATTACACCGCCAGTGTGGAGCTAAGCAAGGTTCCAAATGGTGTGGAGATAGGCTTCAAGCGAGATGCGTTCAGTCCCATCGTGTGGAATGCGCTGCCGGAGGATGAAAATTGGTTTACAGCAAATAATGGATGATCGGGAGTATCTTCCGTTGTCATGGCTGTCTCAGTTGGCGTACTGCCCCAGACGGGCGGGGCTGCTTTTGAATGAGCGCCTCTGGGCGGAAAGCACCGACACAGCCAAGGGACGTGCGGAGCATACGCGGGTACACACTCAGCGTGTGGAAAAACGGGGGGACCTGGTGAATCTCTATGAGTTCACAGTGTTCTCCGACAGCCTCCTGCTGCTGGGGAAGTGTGACTGTGTCGAGGCACGCAGAGACGATTCAGGCTGCCGCATTCCGGCAGTGGATTTTCCCGTGAGCCTTTATCCCGTTGAGTATAAGCATGGCACACTGCGAGAGGAAGAAACATATCAGATCCAGCTTTGCGCGCAGGCAATGTGCATGGAGGAAATGTTCCATACTGTAATCTCCGAAGGAGCCTTGTTCTTCACATCCTCGCATCGGAGAATGACCATTCCTTTGAGTGAGACGCTGCGTACACGGACAGTGACGTTGGCAAAAGAACTGCATCTGCTCCGTGATACACTCAGTGTTCCTTCCGCTAAATACTCCGCAAAATGCTGCCGCTGTTCACTACAGGAGCTTTGTATGCCAAAGATCAAGATGTCGGCAGAAAGCTATCTGCTGCGGCTGCGGCAGGAGGCAGCGGGCATCATTGTGGAGGCTTCGGAATGAAAAAACTGCTCAATACCCTCTATGTTCTCACCCCGGACAGCTATCTCTTTTGCCGGAACGAGAACATCTGCGTCCGAATCGGAGATATGGAAAAACTGAGCGTTCCAGCACTGAACATTGATTCCATTGTTTGCTTTGGAAAAATGACGGTATCTACGCCGCTGCTGGAGTTCTGCGGCAGTCACGGAATCAGCCTGACGTTCATTCGGGAAAATGGACGCTTCATGGGCAGACTTCAAGGCCCAGTGAGCGGAAATGTTCTCCTTCGCAAGCGGCAGTATGCCTCCATGGAGGATGCGGCTTTCGCGCAGAGAACCGTGCAGTCCATTTTGCTGGCAAAGTTGCGAAACAGTAAGCTTGTCCTGATGCGTGTGGCTCGCACGGAACGAGCCGGTGCCTACAAAGAGGAGCTGATGCTCGGTGTGCAGCAACTGAACGAGGCTGTGGCGAATTTGCTGGAATGCAGCAGTGTAGATTCTATGCGGGGAATAGAAGGCGCTGCGGCAACTTCCTATTTTGCGAGATTTGATTGTATGCTTGCTGGGAATCCGGGAGGATTTCGCTTTGACACGCGCAGCCGCCGCCCGCCCAGAAATGAGGTGAATGCCGCGCTGTCCTTCACCTATATGCTCCTGAGCGGTCAAATGCAGTCTGCTATGGAAGCTGTTGGCCTTGACCCGGCAGCAGGATATTTGCATACCCTCCGACCGGGACGGGCCTCCTTTGCGTTGGATTTGATTGAGGAGCTTCGTGCGCCACTTTGTGACCGATTTGTGCTGTCGCTTTTCAATAAAGGACAGCTTTCCCGAAGTGATTTTGATCAGGATGAGGAATTGGTTTCCCTGAATGAACGCGGGCGCAGAACGTTGCTGTCTGCATGGGAGAAGCGAAAACAGGAACAGATTGTGCATCCTTTCCTGAAAGAAAAGGTGCCCATCGGCTTGATCCCATATGTGCAGGCAATGCTGTTTGCGCGTGTTCTTCGTGGAGATTTGGACGATTATCCGCCCTTTGTCTGGAGGTGAACGCGAATGATGCTTGTGATCGCGTATGATGTGGATACCACTAGCAGCGCCGGATCACAGCGCCTGCGTAAGGTCGCAAGGCTTTGCGAGCGCCACGGGATTCGGGTGCAGAATTCCGTGTTTGAGGTTCTGCTGGATCCCGCGCAGTTGGTTGCACTGAAGGCAGGATTGGAAAAAATCATTTGCAAGGAAACGGATTCCATCCGCATCTATCGCCTAGGGAACAGCTATCGAAACCGAATCGAGGTAATTGGCCGCACCGGTCTGATCGAAACCGGTGAGCCGCTGCTTCTGTGAGACCTGCCTGCGCCGATCACAGCCGCGCATAGTTTTCCGGGAGATCGGCGCAGTAAATTGAAGTGTTTTCCTTCAAAATCCGGATAATAATCGCCTTCTGTTGAGTAATTTCAGAACAGAAGGCGCATAAAGCAGCGAAGATGTACAAATGGTTGAATACTGTTTTGTGTATTTTTGCTGTCACCCCCCACGCGGGGGTGCGAATTGAAATTGCCGGTATGGGCGAATCTTATGCTTGCTGTCATGTCACCCCCCACGCGGGGGTGCGAATTGAAATACGTTCACGGCTGATTCTGCTGCGTAAGGAGGGTCACCCCCCACGCGGGGGTGCGAATTGAAATGGAATCAAGGATGTCATTGAAAATGGCTTCAATTGTCACCCCCCACGCGGGGGTGCGAATTGAAATTGGAAGCAGGTCGCACCAGCGTCACCATCCGAGTCACCCCCCACGCGGGGGTGCGAATTGAAATCTCCATGACGATCTGCTTTTCATCGTTCACGATGGTCACCCCCCACGCGGGGGTGCGAATTGAAATCGGTTGATCTGGTCGACGCCGTAACCTTCGCGGGTCACCCCCCACGCGGGGGTGCGAATTGAAATGTTTTGCATGTTGTGCTCCTTTCTGGTTGTCCCGTCACCCCCCACGCGGGGGTGCGAATTGAAATAAGATGCGCGACGACGTCGGCAACGAAACGGCGTCACCCCCCACGCGGGGGTGCGAATTGAAATAGCCAGGCGACGCTGTACCGGCTGATGGATTCGGTCACCCCCCACGCGGGGGTGCGAATTGAAATGTCATTGGCGGCTATCCCTCGGACGGCAAGACGTCACCCCCCACGCGGGGGTGCGAATTGAAATGAAGACCTCGACACCATCCTCCGCATCGCCAAGTCACCCCCCACGCGGGGGTGCGAATTGAAATTTCTTGCTGTTTGGGTTTCTGACGGACATATAATGTCACCCCCCACGCGGGGGTGCGAATTGAAATACGCCCGTGCAGCACGGGTGCTGCGGTGAAATTGTCACCCCCCACGCGGGGGTGCGAATTGAAATCCGTTCTCCGACGTCGCCCACGCCTGGTGGAAGTCACCCCCCACGCGGGGGTGCGAATTGAAATGAGTTCGTCGACGGCTGCGGCCTCAATCGCGGCGGTCACCCCCCACGCGGGGGTGCGAATTGAAATGATGATTCCGAGATCTATGGCCGCAGCTTCGGGTCACCCCCCCACGCGGGGGTGCGAATTGAAATATTATCAAGAGCGCGAGCACGGCCCGCCAGACCGTCACCCCCCACGCGGGGGTGCGAATCGAAGTATCGCTCATGACGTAATTCTGTCCCTATGTCAAGTAGTGACACGAGAAAACATTTGGAGGTGCATCATGGCACTGGAAAATAAATTGGGACTGACGAGTTCTGCCGACCTCGCGCGGGAGGAAGAGCGCATCAGCAAGAAAAAGGCTGTGTGGCTGTTTGCGAGTGGTACGTTGGACAGACTGCCTGTTGGCACGTTCGCGGCGCTCAAGGCGATTCACAAGGCACTTTTTGAGGATATTTATGACTTTGCGGGTGAGCTTCGCACGGTGAATTTGGCAAAGGGTAATTTCCGCTTCGCGCCGCTGATGTATCTGGAAGCGGCGCTGGCGAACATCGAAAAAATGCCGCAGGACACGTTTGATGAAATCATCGAAAAGTATGTAGAAATGAACGTCGCCCACCCGTTCCGTGAGGGCAATGGGCGCAGTATGCGCATTTGGCTCGATTTGATGCTGAAAAACAGAATCGCTCAGGTCGTGGATTGGAGCAAGGTCGATAAGGAGGACTATTTGCTTGCCATGGAGCGCAGCCCGATTAAGGACGTGGAGATCAAGGTGCTGCTGAAAGCCGCGCTGACGGATGACGTGGATAGCCGTGAGGTCTTTATGAAGGGCATCGACCACAGCTATTATTACGAGGGGTATACGACGTTCAAGACAGAAGAACTGTAGGTCAATCTAAAGAGTCAGCACGAACAGCGGATGACGTTCCGCTTGTTCGTGCTGACTTTCTTATACGCTGATCCGCACTATGTACCGCACCGCCTGCATATGCCCCTCCATGATCCGGTTATTTCTTGTAAATCTCGCAGTTCGTATGGGGCACACGTTCTTGACCATCTGGCCGCCGACGGAGCCGGCTTCGCGGGAGGTCAGGTCGCCGTTGTAGCCGTTCTTGAGGTTGACGCCGACTTCAGAGGCGGCTTCCATCTTGAACTTGTCCATTGCGTCGCGGGCTTCCGGGACGTTGATGCTGGAAGAATTACGGTTCGTCATGTTGTTGCATCTCCTTGTTTGTTTTCGGGAAATCATCTCTCGATTTCCTTCACCCGTAGTTTTTCCGCCTCCGCGCCCATTATGAATGCCAATTCGCGGCGGGAATTCCATGGAAATTTTTGATCTGATAAAAATGCCGGGCCATCTGCTTAGGATGGTCCGGCTTTTATTTTGCGCTATTCCGCCAGGGCGTATTTGGTTTTGATGCGGTCGAGTTTTTGGAGCAGGGGTTCGGCGGTGAGCCAGAGGAAGAAGAAGGTGGCGAGGGCGCGGACGAGGTCGATGGGGATGCCGGTGACGTAATAGCTCAGGATAATTTTCCAGTTGATCGTGTTCGACCACATGAGGGCAGACGCGGGATTCATAATGCCGCCGTAGAGGACGGTGGAGGCGATGACACCGAAGATG
>ERZ791603.1509-NODE-1509-length-16910-cov-14.044201_pt1 | contig 16910 bp, 8 predicted proteins | sample MGYA00509966_ERZ791603 | MGnify/ENA primary metagenome ERZ791603 (study PRJEB30046, sample SAMN00791931) | human gut metagenome | study: EMG produced TPA metagenomics assembly of the A metagenome-wide association study of gut microbiota in type 2...
ACCCCTATTTCAACCGGATGCCTCGCATCCGGTTTTTTTTACCCTTCTTTACACAACTTTAATTTATCTGTGCTACGGCTAATGATTCCCTAACGACTATTAATCAATCAATTAGGCCATCAGTGGTGCATATTCTTCCAATGTCTTGTTATTTCGTGCGATTCTTCCCTTTTGTTTCCGTCAATATCGTCGCCGGTTAACCTTCCCGGCGCGGTTTCATTTACGCTTCGTTTCTAAGATAATTCCTGGGCGGCATCGCACCGCTGGCGCCAATCTGTAGTATGGATTTACGCCATTAGCCTTTATACTGCCAGCAGCATCTGCTTTGTTGCCAGTTACTCTGGCGCTACATCCTGTTTACAAACAATGATGAGTCGTTCAGCCACAAGATGACCCCGAAAAAATTCTCCCTGATCCCCGGCAACATCAGCCGCTTCTTCATTTTGATGGTTATTGTCCTGCTGGCGACAATGGGGGTGATGATACAAAGCGCCGTCAATGCCTGGCTGAAGGAGAAAAGCTATCAGGTGGTTGATGTCTCCCACGCTCTGCACCAGCGCATTGACGCCTGGCGCTATGCCACCTGGCAGATCTACGACAATATCGCCGCCACCTCAGTCAACACCGCAAGCGGCGGTCTGCAGGAGACGCGTTTAAAACAGGACGTTTACTACCTGGAGAAACCCCGGCGTAAAACCGAAGCCCTGATCTTTGGCTCCCATGACAGCTCCACCCTCGAAATGACGCAGAAAATGTCCGATTATCTCGATATTTTGTGGGGCGCGGAGACCATTCCGTGGTCGATGTACTATCTCAACGGCCTGGACAATAGTCTGATCCTGGTCTCCACTCTGCCGTTGAAGGACCTCTCTTCGAGCTTCAAAGAGTCAACGATCAGCAGCGTCGTGGAGTCGCGGCGCGCGGAAATGCTGCTGCAGGCTAATACCCTTGATGAGCGCGAGACGTTCTCGCCGTTGCGCCATCTCGCCTGGCAGAACGCGCACTATTTTACGTTACGCACCACCTTCAACCAGCCCGGACACCTTGCCACGGTGGTCGCCTTCGATCTGCCGATTAACGATCTGATCCCGCCGGGCATGACTATCGACAGCTTCCGTATCGAGCCTGACCCGTCGCAAAATCTCGCCACCACGCCGGATAAAGAGAGCGCCGATCATATTGGGATCACCTTTAACGGCATGCAGATTGACATCGCCACCGACATCAGCACCACCGGTATGCAGTTGCTGTGGACGGTACCAATGAGCACCATGCTGCTGGAGTCCATGCAGAACATTCTTCTGCCGCTGCTGCTCAACATTGGTCTGCTGGCGCTGGCGCTGTTTGGTTTTACCACCTTTCGCCACTATAAAGGACGCAGCCATTCGTCTGGCGCCGGGCTCCCCTCCGCCGCCAACAGCGAACTGCGTCTGCTGCGCGCCATTAACGAAGAGATTGTTTCTCTGCTGCCGCTGGGGCTGCTCGTTCACGATCAGGAAGCCAACCGAACGGTTATCAGCAATCCAATTGCCGACCATCTGCTTCCGCACCTGAATCTGCAGAACATCACTAATATGGCGGACCAGCATCAGGGGGTAATTCAGGCCACCGTCAATAATGAGCAGTATGAAATCCGCCAGTATCGCAGCCAGGTAGCGCCGCGCACCCAGATCCTGATCATCCGTGATCAGGACCGCGAAGTGCTGGTCAATAAAAAGCTCAAGCAGGCCCAGCGCTTGTATGAGAAAAACCAGCAGGGACGGGCCGCCTTTATGCAGCACATCGGCAGCGCCCTGAAGCAGCCCGCGCTGACGCTGGCGGCAGAGGCGGCGGCGCTCAGTAGTACAGAGAATCGGACGCTGGCCCAGCATGCCGATGAGCTGGTCAAACTCATCGATGACATTCAGCTCGCCAATCTGCTGGAAAGCGATGCCTGGAAAACCAACCAGACGTTGTTCTCGGTGCAGGAGCTTATTGACGACGTCGTGCCGGAAGTGCTGCCGGCGATGAAACGCAAGGGTCTGCAGCTGCTCATCAACAATGCGCTCCCGGCCGGCGAGCAGCGCTATGGCGACCGTGAAGCTCTGCGGCGCACGCTGGTGCTGTTAATCCAATATTCAGTGACCACCACGCCTATCGGCAAGATCACCCTCGACGTCTGTCAGGATGAGTCGGCCAGCGATCGCCTGACCTTCCGCATTCTGGATACCGGCAACGGCGTCTCGGCAAACGAGATCGACAATATGCACTTCCCGTATCTCAACGAGACCCAGAGCGACCTGTACGGCAAAGCAAACGCCCTTACCTTCTGGCTATGCGACCGCATGACGCGCAAGCTGGGCGGGCAATTGACCATTAAAGCCCGGGAGTCGCTGGGGACGCGCTATACCCTGCATCTGAAAATGCCGGCCAGCGAAGAGGCGCCAGAGGCGGGAGAGCATTTGCTGGATGACGTTATCGTCCTGCTGGATGTGACTTCCAGCGAAGTGCGGCGGATTGTCACTCGCCAGCTGGAGAGCTGGGGAGCGTCCTGCATCACACCGGACGATCGGGCGACCAGTCAAGCCTTTGATCTTTATTTAACGGATAATCCGTCTAATCTTACTGCTTCAGGCTTGCTTTTAAGCGATGATGAGGTCGGGATACGCAAGATCGGCCCGGGCCAACTGCGGGTCAACTTTAATATTAGCACGGCGATGCAGGAGGCTATCCTGCAGCTTATTGAGCAGCAGCTGGCGGAGGAGGCGGTTCAGCCCGTCACCTCAGGAAACGAGAGTAACGCCGAACTCCATGCCAGCGGCTATTACGCACTGTTTGCCGATACGGTACCGGATGATGTTCAGAGATTGTATACTGAAATCGAAGCGGGCGATTTTGCTGCTCTGGCGCAAACCGCCCACCGCCTCAAAGGGGCATTTGCTATGCTTAATCTGATACCCGGCAAGCAGTTATGTGAAACGCTTGAGCATCTGATTCGCGAAAAGGATGCGCAAGGCATAGAAAAATATATCAGCGACATTGACGCTTACGTCAAGAGCTTGCTGTAGAAGGTAGCCTTATACATGAACACTATGAACGTAATTATTGCCGATGACCATCCGATCGTACTGTTCGGTATTCGTAAGTCACTTGAGCAAATTGAGTGGGTGAACGTCGTTGGCGAGTTTGAAGACTCCACGGCCCTTATCAACAATCTTCCGAAGCTGGACGCCCATGTGCTGATCACCGATCTGTCCATGCCCGGTGACAAATACGGCGACGGGATCACGCTGATTAAATACATCAAGCGCCACTTCCCGGATCTGTCGATCATTGTTCTGACCATGAACAACAATCCGGCGATCCTCAGCGCGGTGCTGGATCTGGATATCGAAGGGATCGTCCTCAAGCAGGGGGCGCCGACCGACCTGCCAAAAGCGCTGGCCGCGCTGCAGAAAGGGAAGAAATTCACCCCGGAAAGCGTCTCTCGCCTGCTGGAAAAAATCAGCGCCAGCGGCTATGGCGATAAACGCCTGTCGCCGAAAGAGAGCGAAGTACTGCGCCTGTTCGCCGAAGGTTTCCTGGTAACCGAGATCGCCAAAAAGCTTAATCGCAGCATTAAAACCATCAGCAGCCAGAAGAAATCGGCGATGATGAAGCTGGGCGTCGAAAACGACATCGCCTTGCTGAACTACCTCTCTTCCGTCTCGCTGAGCGCGACGGACAAAGAGTAATCTCTTCGCCCTCTCCGTCTCGCCCCGGCGAGACGGAGCTCCCCATTATTCCCGCCCTTTACGCACCCGCGCCGCATATACCGTCAGCGTTTGCTTCAGTACGTCGAGGGTGACCGGCTTGGACAGACAACTGTCCATCCCCGATTCCAGACAGCGCTGCTTCTCTTCCGCCAGGGCATTGGCCGTTACGCCAATCACCGGCAGCGTCAGGCCAAGCTGACGAATGCGCTGCGTCAGGCGATAACCATCCATATTAGGCATGTTGACGTCGCTGAGCACGATATCGATGTGCTGCTTGCTGAGGACGTTGAGCGCGTCGATCCCGTCGTTCGCGGTCACGCACTGGTAGCCGAGCGAACCCAGCTGATCCGCCAGCAGGCGGCGGTTGATCGGGTGATCGTCGACCACGAGGATCATCATGTCGTCGTTATTGCCGGCCTGCGCCTCCGGGGCCATCAGCGCCGGGCTATTTTCCGCACTCGCGAGCGCAACATGGAAAATACGCCCCAGCAGCGGCAGCAGTTCGTGGGGAGTCGTCACGCTGTGCAGCCATTCGCCGGCGGACCGCTCCTGCGGAATACCGATATGACGGCGACAGAAGATGACCATGGCCCTTCCCTGCCATCCGCTCAGCGCCTCATCGTCAGTGAGTAAGACATCCTCGGCGTCCGGCGTTTCGCCGGCATGGCGGCGGACCGTCAGGCCGTGGTAGCTGAGCAGCGAGGTGACGAACATCGCCAGCGAAGTGTTATGAATCGCCAGCCAGCAGGTCTTGCCAGCGAAACCGTCTCTGCTCACCGGTGAGGTATTCTGCACGCCATACAGAGGAATACGGATGGTAAAGCGGCTACCCATCCCCGGCTCGGTTTCGACAGCAATATCGCCATCCATCATGCTGATCAGTTTTTCACAGATCGCCAGGCCAAGGCCGGTGCCCTGAAAATTGCGCTGCACGCCGGTCCCCACCTGGAAGAAAGGATCGAAGAGGCGCAATACCTCTTTCGCCGGGATCCCCTCTCCAGTGTCGCGAACGCTAATCTGCAGATAATCCCCCGCGCACTGGACGTGCAGGACAATACAGCCGGTATCGGTGAACTTTATCGCATTGCTGAGCAGATTTGAGATCACCTGCTGCAGGCGCATCGGGTCGCCGGACATTTGTTCCGGAACGTCCGGCTCGATAAAGCAGTACAGGCCCAGCTGCTTGCGCACCACCAACGGCAGATAGTTAGCGGAGATATGGTTCATGACTTCGCGCGGAGAGAACTCCCGCGGCTCGATCTTCAACTGCTCGGACTCGATTTTCGAGAAATCAAGAATATCGCTGATGATTTTCAGCAGCAGGCTGGAGGAGTTGTTCATCGCCGTCACAAGGCGATCGACGCCTTTCGGCAACGCTTTGGTCTGCAGCAGATCGAGGTTACCGATGATGCCATACAGCGGGGTACGCAGCTCATGGCTAACGGTCGCCAGGAACATCGATTTCGACTGGCTGGCCTGCTCCGCCGCCTGGGCCATCTCCTGCAGCGACTCCTCCATTTTCACGCGGGCGGAAACGTCCACCAGCACGCAAATGGCGACGTTTTCATTGCGATAGCGTGAATGAACAAAGCTAATCTGCAGGTTGGTATGGTTGCTGGTCAGCACGTCGACAAAATTGACCTGCTGGCCGCAGATGATCTGCGTCAGCCGCTGGCGGTCCTCGTGGGTCAGCATGTTCAGGTAGTTGTGCGCCAGTTCATTACTGAGAATATTGGTCCCGTCGGCAGTGCGCAGAATACAGATCCCTACCGGGGCAGAAGCCACAATTTTGCGGTTGAACTGCTCGTGCTCTTCCAGGCGCTGGGCGTCATTCTCCGCGGGGATAAAAATGCGCCGCTCATACATCCGCGCCAGCGCGAACAGCATCGCGCCGCTGAGGATATTAAGAACGATAGCATTGATGATCAGCATACGGATCCGCTCCAGCACCTGATCTACCGAGACGGAATAGACGATGCTCAGGGAGGACGGAGAGAGGCTTTTTTTCAGCACCAGCTCGCGGAAACCTGAACTGTAGCCAAACCACATCCGCTCCTGCATCCACTTCGCTTCGCTCTGGATTTTACCTTCCGCACCGGCCAGCGAAATCAGCGGCTGGCCGTTATCGTCAAAGATCGTCACGCTCATCGGCAGGCTGCCCGGCGTAAAGAAGCTTTCCATGCGGATGGTCTGCTCCACGCCCAGCATCGCCTGCAGGCGATTGGCCATATAGACCGGCGTCAGGGCGTAAAAATAGCCCACCCCGGGGCGAACGCCCTGGCTTATCCAGAACAGGTTGTTGCCGCGCTCGTTTTGCGGCGCGTTGCGATATTGCTCTATGCGCTGATGCAGGACTTTCAGCGCCTGATCGCGCTCAATCGGCACGTCCCGCAGGCCAAAGTTGGCCATGCAGAGGTTATCGCTGCCGATGAGAAAGATGCGGTTAAGGTCGTAGGCGGCAGTAAAATTATCCCGCCAGTAGCGCATAAACCATGCCAGCGACTGCAGCGAATTACGCCAGGTGGCGCTCATCGCGCTGCAGTCGGAATCGGGGTACAGGGGTTCAAAGTTGGGCACCGCCATATCGCCGTTTTGCCCTTGCGCTACCGCGTCCCCTGCCGACAAGCGATTACCGGCGACATACTTCAGCTCTTTCATTACATCCGCGGTACGCTGGATATAGCGCTGGGCCTGATCGGCGTTGAGATTAAGCTCCTGATGGATTTCGGCTTCCCGCTCGTGCAGCGCGTTGACGATATAAAACACAGAGACAAACGCAATAAGCAGCCACAGCAATACCGCCAGCGCTCTGAACAGATAACGTGAAACCTTCAGGGTTGTATGAAAAGAGGCAAGATATTTCAATGTGGCGATGCTCGGCCGTCAGGGACTCAACAGAATGCGGTTAAGGTAGCGGTAAACCGGCTTTGCCGCAATGTTAATGCAAAAAGGGCCGGGAAAATACCCGGCCCTTCCAGAACATTTACCTCGGACGATTATTCTTCGTCTTCGGCGATGTCGTCATCGGTATCCGCTTCCGGGGCGATATCGTCATCGCCTTCCGCCGCGCTACCATCGATGGCATCCAGCTCTTCATCATCCACCGGCTCAGCCACGCGCTGCAGACCCACCACGTTTTCATCTTCCGCGGTGCGGATGAGGATCACGCCCTGGGTGTTACGGCCCACGATGCTCACTTCGGAAACGCGGGTACGCACCAGCGTCCCGGCGTCGGTGATCATCATGATCTGATCGCAGTCATCCACCTGCACGGCGCCGACCACGGAACCGTTACGCTCGGTGACTTTGATCGAAATAACGCCCTGGGTGGCACGCGACTTGGTCGGATACTCCGCCGCCGCGGTACGTTTACCGTAACCGTTTTGCGTCACCGTCAGGATCGCGCCTTCGCCGCGTGGAATAATCAGCGAGACGACGCTGTCGTTTTCCGCAAGCTTAATACCGCGTACGCCGGTGGCGGTACGGCCCATGGCGCGAACGGCGTCTTCCTTGAAGCGTACAACCTTACCGGCCGCGGAGAACAGCATCACTTCATCCTGACCAGAGGTCAGATCGACGCCGATCAGCTCATCGCCTTCGTTCAGGTTGACCGCGATGATACCGGCGGAACGCGGACGGCTGAACTCGGTCAGCGCGGTTTTCTTCACGGTACCGCTGGCGGTCGCCATAAAGACGTTGACGCCCTCTTCGTACTCGCGGACCGGCAGGATGGCGGTGATGCGCTCATCGGCTTCCAGCGGCAGCAGGTTGACGATCGGCCGACCGCGCGCGCCGCGGCTGGCTTCCGGCAGCTGATAGACCTTCATCCAGTACAGACGGCCGCGGCTTGAGAAGCAGAGGATGGTGTCATGGGTGTTAGCCACCAGCAGGCGGTCGATAAAGTCTTCTTCTTTAATGCGCGCTGCCGATTTGCCTTTACCGCCACGACGCTGTGCTTCGTAGTCGGTCAGCGGCTGATACTTCACATACCCCTGATGCGACAGGGTGACCACCACATCTTCCTGGTTGATCAGATCTTCGATGTTAATATCAGCGCTGTTGGCGGTGATTTCGGTACGACGTTCGTCGCCGAACTGATCGCGGATCAGCTCCAGCTCTTCGCGAATCACTTCCATCAGACGGTCGGCGCTGCCGAGAATGTGCAGCAGCTCCGCGATCTGCTCCAGCAGCTCTTTATATTCGTCGAGCAGTTTTTCATGCTCAAGGCCGGTCAGTTTCTGCAGACGCAGATCCAGAATCGCCTGAGCCTGCTGCTCGGTCAGATAGTATTTACCGTCGCGCACGCCGAACTCTGGCTCCAGCCATTCCGGACGCGCGGCGTCATCCCCGGCGCGCTCCAGCATCGCCGCAACGTTACCGAGATCCCACGCCTGGGCAACCAGCGCCGTTTTCGCTTCTGCCGGGGTCGGCGCGCGACGGATCAGTTCGATAATCGGGTCGATGTTGGCCAGCGCAACGGCCAGCGCTTCGAGGATATGCGCCCGGTCGCGCGCTTTGCGCAGTTCGAAAATCGTACGACGGGTCACCACTTCACGGCGGTGGCGTACAAACGCGGCGATGATGTCCTTCAGGTTCATGATCTTCGGCTGACCATGGTGCAGAGCTACCATGTTGATGCCGAAGGAGACCTGCAGCTGGGTCTGGGAATAGAGGTTGTTAAGCACTACTTCCCCTACCGCATCGCGCTTCACTTCAATCACGATGCGCATCCCGTCTTTATCAGACTCGTCACGCAGCGCGCTGATGCCTTCCACGCGTTTTTCTTTGACCAGCTCGGCGATTTTCTCGATCAGGCGCGCTTTGTTCACCTGATACGGAATTTCGTGCACGATGATGGTTTCGCGGCCGGATTTCGCGTCCACTTCCACTTCCGCGCGCGCGCGAATGTACACTTTACCGCGACCGGTGCGATAGGCCTCTTCGATGCCGCGACGGCCATTGATAATGGCGGCGGTCGGGAAATCAGGGCCAGGAATATGCGCCATCAGCCCTTCAATGCTGATGTCTTCATCGTCAACATACGCCAGACAGCCGTTAATCACTTCCGTCAGGTTATGCGGCGGTATGTTGGTGGCCATCCCTACGGCGATCCCGGAGGCGCCGTTCACCAGCAGGTTAGGAATTTTGGTCGGCATGACGTCCGGAATACGCTCCGTACCGTCATAGTTGTCGACGAAATCGACCGTCTCTTTTTCAAGATCGGCCATCAGCTCATGAGCGATTTTCGCCAGACGAATTTCGGTATAACGCATCGCCGCGGCGGAGTCGCCGTCGATGGAACCAAAGTTACCCTGGCCGTCCACCAGCATGTAACGCAGCGAGAACGGCTGCGCCATACGCACGATGGTGTCGTATACCGCGGAGTCGCCGTGCGGGTGGTATTTACCGATTACGTCACCAACGACACGGGCTGATTTTTTATAGGCTTTGTTCCAGTCATTGCCCAATACGTTCATGGCGTAAAGTACGCGACGGTGTACCGGCTTCAGGCCATCTCGGACATCCGGCAGCGCACGGCCAACAATGACCGACATCGCATAATCCAGATAAGAGTTCTTAAGCTCTTCCTCAATGTTGACCGGTGTAATTTCTCTCGCAAGGTCGCTCATCTAACCGCTATCCCTCTACTGTATCCCGGATTCAAAGGTCGCAAATTATAACACAGCCGCGCTAATAGAGGTAAAGCAATACGGTTTATTCATGGCGCGCTGCTGATATACTCGCAGGTCTGAACAGAAAAGGAGTAAAAGCGCCCATGAATGCCGAAAAAACGTCGGTAGCCCCTAATGTCGATCATGCTGAAATCGCCAAATTCGAAGCCGTCGCCTCGCGCTGGTGGGATCTGGAGGGCGAGTTCAAACCGCTCCACCGCATCAACCCGCTGCGGCTGGGCTATATTGCCGAACGCTCCGGCGGCCTGTTCGGTAAAAAAGTCCTCGATGTCGGCTGCGGCGGCGGCATCCTCGCCGAGAGCATGGCGCGCGAAGGCGCGATGGTCACCGGGCTGGACATGGGGGCCGAACCGCTGCAGGTCGCCAGGCTGCACGCCCTGGAGAGCGGTATTCAAGTGGACTATGTTCAGGAAACAGTTGAGGAACATGCCGCGAAGCACCCGCAGCAGTATGACGTCGTGACCTGCATGGAGATGCTGGAGCACGTACCCGACCCGCAGTCGGTGGTGCACGCCTGCGCGCGGTTAGTGAAGCCCGGCGGCCAGGTCTTCTTCTCCACCATCAACCGCAACGGCAAGGCCTGGCTGATGGCGGTAGTCGGGGCGGAATATGTCATGAAGATGGTGCCCAAAGGCACTCATGATGTGAAGAAGTTTATCAAGCCGGCCGAGCTGCTGGGCTGGGTAGATCAGACTACTCTGAAAGAGCAGCATATCATCGGTCTGCATTACAATCCGCTGACCAATACCTTCAAGTTAGCGCCGGGGGTTGATGTTAACTATATGTTGCATACAACCGCCAAACAGGACTGAGGTCAGCACCTCCGCTTATGATGATTGCGCGGCATCAAGCCGCGTGATTATTTCTTCCGATGAAGAAATCAGCACTCGATCAAATTTTCATTTTTTTTTCTGTTTTATTGACTTCTTCTCCAGGCCTTATGCGACGTGGACTTGCGGATTATTACCCTTCCGCAACCTCAATTTAACGTCAAAATCAACCCTTGTACTCAAAAGATTCCTTACTAAAATACTCACCATATAGCGTTTCTTTTATCGACAACCCCCTACATATAGTATTTATCCACAGAGTTAGTCACAACGGCCTTCTGTGGATAAACGGGGGATATTTTCTTTCACGGACAGGTAAAATCCACATGAATCAGAGTCTGCTGGTGACAAAGCGCGACGGGACCACCGAGCGCATCAATCTCGACAAAATCCATCGCGTACTGGATTGGGCGGCAGAAGGACTGAATAACGTTTCGATTTCCCAGGTAGAGCTGCGCTCCCATATCCAGTTCTATGACGGTATCAAAACCGCGGACATCCACGAAACCATTATTAAAGCCGCTGCGGATCTGATCTCCCGCGACGCACCGGATTACCAGTACCTCGCCGCGCGTCTGGCGATTTTCCATTTGCGTAAAAAAGCCTTCGGTCAGTTTGAGCCGCCGGCGCTCTACGATCACGTGGTGAAGATGGTTGAGAAAGGTAAATACGATCATCATCTGCTGGAAGACTACACGGAAGAAGAGTTCCAGCAGATGGACGGTTTCCTCGACCACTGGCGCGACATGAACTTCTCCTACGCAGCCGTTAAACAGCTGGAAGGCAAGTATCTGGTACAAAACCGCGTCACCGGCGAAATTTATGAGAGCGCGCAGTTCCTCTATATTCTGGTCGCCGCTTGCCTGTTCTCGAACTATCCGCGCGAAACGCGTCTGGACTATATCAAGCGTTTCTACGACGCGGTGTCCACCTTTAAAATCTCGCTGCCGACGCCGATCATGTCCGGCGTGCGTACCCCAACCCGTCAGTTCAGCTCCTGCGTGCTGATCGAGTGCGGCGACAGCCTGGATTCCATCAACGCCACCTCCAGCGCGATTGTGAAATACGTTTCCCAGCGCGCCGGCATCGGCATCAACGCCGGGCGCATTCGCGCGCTGGGCAGCCCGATCCGCGGCGGCGAAGCCTTCCACACCGGCTGCATTCCGTTCTACAAGCATTTCCAGACCGCGGTGAAATCCTGCTCGCAGGGCGGCGTGCGCGGCGGCGCGGCAACCCTCTTCTACCCAATGTGGCATCTGGAAGTGGAAAGCCTGCTGGTGCTGAAAAACAACCGTGGTACCGACGCCAACCGCGTTCGTCACATGGACTACGGGGTACAGATCAACAAGCTGATGTACACCCGTCTGCTGAAGGGCGGCGATATTACCCTGTTCAGCCCTTCCGACGTCCCGGGCCTGTATGACGCCTTCTTCGCCGATCAGGACGAGTTTGAGCGCCTGTACACCCAGTACGAGCAGGACGACAGCATTCGTAAGCAGCGTATTAAAGCCGTTGAGCTGTTCTCGCTGATGATGCAGGAGCGCGCCTCTACCGGCCGCATCTATATCCAGAACGTCGACCACTGCAACACCCACAGCCCGTTCGATCCGGTAGTCGCCCCGGTGCGTCAGTCTAACCTGTGCCTGGAGATTGCTCTGCCGACCAAACCGCTGGAAGATGTCAACGACGAAAACGGCGAAATCGCGCTGTGCACCCTGTCGGCCTTCAACCTCGGGGCTATCGACAGCCTCGACGAGCTGGAAGAGCTGGCAGTGCTGGCGGTGCGTGCTCTGGATGCGCTGCTCGACTATCAGGATTACCCCATCCCGGCGGCTAAACGCGGCGCGATGGGGCGTCGTACGCTGGGTATCGGCGTGATCAACTTCGCTTACTATCTGGCGAAGCATGGCAAACGCTACTCCGACGGCAGCGCCAACAACCTGACGCACAAAACGTTCGAAGCGATTCAGTACTATCTGCTGAAGGCCTCTAACGAGCTGGCTATCGAGCAAGGCGCCTGCCCGTGGTTCAACGAAACCACCTATGCGCAGGGCATCCTGCCGATCGATACCTATAAGAAAGATCTGGACGGCATCGTCAGCGAACCCCTGCACTACGACTGGGAAGCATTGCGCGAGTCCATTAAAACTCACGGCCTGCGCAACTCAACGCTCTCCGCACTGATGCCGTCCGAGACCTCGTCGCAGATCTCCAACGCCACCAACGGCATTGAGCCGCCGCGCGGCCACGTGAGTATCAAAGCGTCCAAGGACGGTATCCTGCGCCAGGTGGTGCCGGATTACGAAAACCTGCAGAACGCCTACGAGCTGCTGTGGGAGATGCCGAACAACGACGGTTATCTGCAGCTGGTGGGTATCATGCAGAAGTTTATCGACCAGTCGATCTCTGCCAACACTAACTACGATCCGACGCGCTTCCCGTCCGGAAAAGTGCCGATGCAGCAGTTGCTCAAAGACCTGCTCAACGCCTATAAATTCGGCGTCAAAACGCTGTACTATCACAACACCCGTGATGGCGCTGAAGACGCCCAGGATGACCTGGCCCCGTCCATCCAGGACGACGGCTGCGAAAGCGGCGCTTGTAAGATCTAAGGTATTTTTGCCGGGTAACGCTACGCTTACCCGGCCTACGTTTGTGTAGGCCCGGCCAACCCATTCCTGCCGGGCAATACAGTTCAACAGGACTCACTTCAATGGCATACACCACTTTTTCACAGACGAAAAACGATCAGCTGCTGGAACCTATGTTTTTTGGCCAGCCGGTTAACGTGGCCCGCTACGATCAGCAAAAATACGACATCTTTGAAAAGCTGATTGAAAAGCAGCTCTCCTTCTTCTGGCGCCCGGAAGAGGTTGACGTTTCCCGCGATCGCATCGACTACCAGGCGCTGCCGGAACATGAAAAACATATTTTCATCAGCAACCTGAAGTACCAGACGCTGCTCGACTCCATCCAGGGCCGTAGCCCGAATGTGGCGTTGCTGCCGCTGATCTCCATCCCGGAGCTGGAGACCTGGGTAGAAACCTGGGCCTTCTCCGAGACCATTCACTCGCGTTCGTACACTCACATCATCCGCAACATCGTCAACGACCCGGCGACCGTGTTCGACGACATCGTCACCAACGAGCAGATCCAGAAACGTGCGGAAGGCATCTCTCACTATTACGATTCGCTGATCGAAATGACCAGCTACTGGCATCTGCTGGGCGAAGGCACCCACACCGTCAACGGCAAAACCGTGACCGTGAATCTGCGCGAGCTGAAAAAGAAACTCTATCTGTGCCTGATGAGCGTTAATGCCCTGGAAGCGATCCGCTTCTACGTCAGCTTCGCCTGCTCCTTCGCCTTTGCCGAACGCAAACTGATGGAAGGCAACGCCAAAATTATCCGCCTGATCGCCCGCGATGAAGCGCTGCACCTGACCGGCACCCAGCATATGCTGAACCTGCTGCGCTCCGGCAGCGACGATCCGGAAATGGCGGAAATCGCCGAAGAGTGCAAGCAGGAGTGCTATGACCTGTTCGTGCTGGCGGCGCAGCAGGAGAAAGAGTGGGCGGACTACCTGTTCCGCGACGGCTCGATGATCGGCCTGAATAAAGATATTCTCTGCCAGTACGTCGAGTACATCACCAATATCCGCATGCAGGCGGTGGGCCTCGATCTGCCGTTCCAGACCCGCTCCAACCCGATCCCATGGATCAACACCTGGCTGGTCTCCGACAACGTTCAGGTGGCGCCGCAGGAAGTGGAAGTCAGTTCTTATCTCGTCGGCCAGATCGATTCTGAAGTCGATGCCGACGATCTGAGTAACTTCCAGCTGTAATGAAGCGGATCTTCCTGAAAATCTCTGACACTCGCCTTGAGTGTCAGGATGAACACCCTTCCCTGCTGGCGGCGCTGGAGTCGCATAATATCGACGTCGAATATCAGTGCCGCGAAGGCTACTGCGGCTCCTGCCGCACTCGCCTGGTCTCCGGCCAGGTTGACTGGCTGACCGAGCCGCTGGCCTTTATCCAGCCGGGAGAAATTTTGCCCTGCTGCTGCCGGGCGAAAGGCGATATTGAGATCGAGATGTAGTCTTGTCAGGTGGCGCTACGCTTACCCGACCTACTGTTCCAGGACCGGCCGTTTACGCACTGCCGCCCTGGGCTGCTGAAACTGCCGGTGTTGACGGCCTCAAAATCGCTGAGACGTTCCCGGAAGGCCGGGGCAGCCCGCATGGATGCGGGCTGAGGGCCGTGTTTTGCACGGACGCTGCCTCGGCCCGACCCGAAGCCTGCAGGGATAAGTCGAAGGTACCACGAAGTGGCGATTTTGGCGGCCAGAGCCCGGGGGTACAGGGGGCGGCGACTGGCCGCCCCCTGTGCGCTCCCTGCGCCATGAGAGACATAACGCAGAAGAAATATCGGGAGCGCAATCTGCTCTGAAATAATAAAAAACAACTGTTTTTCCCGGACCAAAACCGTTGCAAACCGAGAACAGTAACCAAGGTCCGTACGGCCTGCTTTTAATTTATTCACCATGCTGGCTGAAACTACCGGCCTATGGTCAGAACCTCCACTCCGTTCCTTCAACGCCATTCACCAGCAGCTTACGCTTTTCTCCTACCGGTAATGACAGCTTCAGCGCTTTCCAAGCCGGGCGATAGTTGCCGCGGGCGTTGATATCCAGGTTTATGCTGCTGGCGCTGCAGGCCATTTCCCACTCCAGCCATAGCGCATCCCCCTGTTTATAGCCCCAGCTTTCGCCGTCGTCTTCAAACAGCAGACCGCGGGTTGAGCCGGTACCTTTCAGCGGGAACAGCTGCAGTTCGCGACGATCGTCTTTTTGCGCATCGACATGGCTGATACGTTCACTAAGCGGCAGACCAGCGCCGGCGCGGACCAACAGCGGCAGTTTTTCCAGCGGCGCGTCCAGCGTCACCCACTGGCCGCCGGCGAACCACTGATGGCTGTAGAAATCGTACCAACCGGCCTGATTATCCGGCAGCCATACTTCACGCTGGCGGGCGCCCGGCTCGACCACGCTGGCCACCAGCAGGTCGCGGCCCAGCAGGAAGTCATCGCATTCGGCGAAGGTCTGCGCATCGTGCTGGTGATCGAGGAAGGTCGGGCGGAGCATCGGCTCATCATCAGCATGCGCCTGCCATAGCAGAGTGTACAGATAGGGCAGCAGGCGGTAGCGCAGCTCAATGGCTGAGCGGATCGCCGGAGTGATGGCCGGATACATCCATGCTTCGTTTACCGTCTGGTCGTCATTCCACGAGTGAATGGTAAAGCGCGGATGCATGACGCCATTTTGTACCCAGCGCACAAACAGTTCCGGCTCGGGTTTATCGCCGGAGAAACCGCCGACGTCGTGGCCGACGTTAAACAGCCCGGAAAGGCTCATCCCCAGGCCCATGCGGATGTTATAGCGCAGCGTATCCCAGTTGGTGCGGTTGTCGCCGCTCCAGGTCTGGACGTAGCGCTGCATCCCGGCGCAGCCGGAGCGGGAGATCAGATATGGGCGCTTTTGCGGCGCAAAGCGCTGCTGGGCTTCCAGCGAGGCGCGCATCATCAACAGCGGCATCACCGGGCGAATATGTTTGATGGCGATTTCGCGGCCAAAGCCGTAGCAGCGGGCTTCGCCGTCCCATACTTCGTATTCGTTATTATCGTTCCAGGTCGAATCGATGCCCATCTCCAGTAGCTGGGTGGTCACGCCTTCCTGCCACCAGGCCACGGTTTGCGGATTGGTGAAATCGAGATGCGACCCTTCATCATCCCAGAAGCTGGAACGCTCCGGAGCGTCAGTTTGCGAATCGCGAATGAAGAGACCGCGCTCCGCCACCTCGCCGTAGCGCGGGTGATCCTGCAGCAGGCACGGTTTGATATTGGCGGCCAGCTTCAGCCCGGCATCGTGAAACGACTGGCTCATCACTTTGGGCTGCGGCACCTTGTCGTAGTTCCAGTTAAAGACGTAGCGCTTGCCGTTGATTGAGGTATAGCCGGAAGAGAGCTGGAACGAATCGCAGGGGATCGCGTGCTGCTCGCACAGGCGGATAAAGTTCATCAGCTGATTTTGCGCATCCGGCGCGTCGGTATAGTGCATGGTGGAGCCGCTGTAGCCGAGGCTCCATTTGGGTCCAAACAGCGTTTTACCGGTCAGGCGAACGAAGGCTTTGGTCACATCCAGCACCTGCTTACCGGTAAACAGGTAATAATCGATATCGCCGGCTTCCGCCTGCCAGCGGCGATAGGCGGTGTGGTAGTTGTCGATCTCGTTCCCCAGATCCAGCCAGCAGCTGCTCAGGTTGTCATAGAACAGGCCGTAGCTGATATCGCTGCGCTGGGTGATGGTGAACGGAATATGTTTATACAGCGGGTCAGTGCTGACGGCGTTGTAGCCCATGGCATCGAGGTTACGCATCTCATAGCGTTTACCGGTGCGCTGCAGGTCGCCGGCCTTTTCGCCCAGGCCGTAAAAACGCTCATCTTTGCGGCGGCTCAGATAATGGGCGACGCCGTCGCCGTGGGCATTCGCCAGGTAGGCGCTGGTCGGACGGTCATTGGCAAGCGGCTGCCATTCGCCGGCCTCGTCGCGATAGCTCCACTCCAGCCACAGCGGCTGGGGAACGGGGACGCGCAGCT
>ERZ791603.1527-NODE-1527-length-16793-cov-3.678277_pt1 | contig 16793 bp, 18 predicted proteins | sample MGYA00509966_ERZ791603 | MGnify/ENA primary metagenome ERZ791603 (study PRJEB30046, sample SAMN00791931) | human gut metagenome | study: EMG produced TPA metagenomics assembly of the A metagenome-wide association study of gut microbiota in type 2...
AATTACTATTACACTAAGTTTGAAGAAAAACAACTGGGTAGTGGATATGCAAATGAAGGCGGTAAGTATACTATGGGGCAAACCACAAAAGAGCAGGCTACCTTTGGCGGAACATTTACTGTCAATAAGCAGATACAAGATTTTAGCGTAGGTGGTTTCGCACGATATGAATACTATACAAGTCGTTCGGAAGCATATAAAGTATATACAGATGGCGGTATGGTAGTACCGGGACAATGGTTTGTCGACAACTCAAAGAACCCTAAAAAGTCGGAAGCGAGCATTTCAAATACAAAGAGAATGATGTCTGCTGTCTTTGCTTTGAATCTGGGATGGAAAAATCAGGTTTATTTAGATGTAACAGGACGTAATGACTGGTCGTCTTCTCTGGTATATCAAAACGGGATGGGTACATATTCTTACTTCTACCCGTCAGTATCCGGTTCATGGCTGCTCAATGAAACATTCGATTTGCCGCATTGGATTACATTTGCTAAAGTACGCGGATCGTGGGCACAGGTCGGTAACGATACCGATCCCTATTATGTGAACTCGGTATATGGCTTTGAAACTAAAGAAATGTATGATGGCAATATCTATGTGAACACTCTCGATAAGACAATGAAGAGTTTGAAGCTGAAACCGGAGCGTAAGAATGCCTGGGAAGTTGGTTTGGATTTACGTTTGTTTGACAGCCGTTTGAACTTTGACTTTACTTATTATAAAGAAAATACGAGAGACCAGATCATGTCGATTGAAGTTCCTGCTATTTCGGGTGTGAACACTCAGTTGATAAATGCTGGTAATATTCAGAATAAAGGTATTGAAATTGCTGTAAACGCCACTCCGTACAAAAATAAAGACTGGCAGTGGGATGTCGCAATGACATATACAAAGAATAAAAATACTATTATCTCATTACATGAAAATGTAGCAGACTACATCGCATTGAGCGGCTATGCTAATGATTACGATTACCATATCGGTTCGGTTGCCAAAGTAGGTGGCGACTACGGATTATTGATGTCCGACATTCTTCCGGCTAAAAATGAAAAAGGAGAAACATTGTTGGAGTGGGACGACAGTTGGCGGGGAGCTTACGAAGCACGTAGCGGAAAAGTACAGGAAGTGGGTAAAATGACTCCCGACTTTTTAGGCTCTTTATCTACTACTCTGTCTTGGAAAAATTTGAGCCTGCATATTGCTACTGACATGCGTTTTGGAGGATTGGTAGCTTCTTACTCTAACTTGTATGGTACACAGGCCGGATGGATCAAGAGTTCTTTAAAATGGCGTGATCCCGAACATGGTGGTTTGTCTTGGACCAGCCAGTACGGTGACAGTAAAGGAATCTCTTATGGTGATGGTGTTATCCCCGACGGAGTATTTAAGAATGGTACGTTCGCAACACTTGTAGACGGAACGAAAATGGATGTAAGCGGTATGTCCTACAAACAGTTGGTGGCAGAAGGGAAACTGGAACCCACACATGCCGGAACTTATCATGTAAACCGTGCGGCCTGGGGACAGAATACGATATTCGACACTTGGGTACACGAGTTGAACTATATTGCTTTGCGCGAGATCACCTTATCGTATCGCTTCCCGAAATCAGTGGCAAGTAAGTTTGGTGCCCAGGGATTGGGATTGAGCTTCTCTGCACGTAATCTGGGATATCTGTATAACTCGTTGCCTAACCATCTGAATCCTGAGAGTGTTCGTGGTAATACGGCTTCTGAGTTCCGTATCCGTGGCTATGAACCTTACACAGCTAATTATATGATGACTATTAATGTAGATTTCTAAACCTTTAATGTGATATTTAGTATGAAACAAATGATGAAAAAATATCTATATATGGCAGCTGTGGCTGTTGTAGGTACAGGCTTCCTGATGTCGTCTTGTAAAGACGAATTTGCCGGACAGAATACCAATCCCTCCACAGTCTCAAAACCGAACGTACGCTATTTATTTACTCAATGTGCCATGAGTTTTCAGCCGGCCGATTATCTTCAGTGGTTTGCTGGTTTCGATGCAATGTCTACCTGGGTGCAGGCAACTGCCTCAGGAGGTGGAAACTCGAGCAAATTGAATATGGTAACTCAGACCGGCTGTGGCTATCAGGTCAACGAGGTGCTTCGTTATACGAATGAAATAAAGCATCAGATCAGTCTGATGTCGGATGATGAAAAAGCAAAATACGAATATATTGCTTATTTATGTAATCCGATGCTGGTGTACTTGGGACTTGAAGACTCGGATATGTATGGATCCCGTCAATATTCAGAGGCAGAAATGGCCCGTTATGGTGGGACTCTGACTCCGAAATACGATACGCAGGAAGAATTGTTCGAACTCTGGCTGAAACAGCTTGACGAGACAATTAACTATCTGAGAGAGAACAATCCGCAAGACGTGCTTGGTGCGCAGGATTTTATTTATAGAGGAAAACTTGATAAATGGGCTAAACTGGCAAACTCATTGAAACTCAGAATTGCTGCACGCCTGATTAATAAAGACAAGGCTCGTGCGATTGCCATTGTGAATGAGGCTGCCCAGAATCCGGCCGGTCTTATTTTAACTCTCGACGATGATTTTGTTTTCAATAAAGGTAAAAGAGACAATAACTGGAACAATGATATTTCCGTTGGTGCGGGAACTAAGCAGTTAATCGATTTTATGGTGAGCAATCGTGACCCTCGTTTGTTTTACTTTTTCCAGAAGAACGATTACAACTCTAATGTAGTTCAAGGTTTCTTTGATCAAAAAAGAGCTTTACCGTCTTATGTAGAAGCCAATGTGAACTATACGGTCGATGCGGACGGAAAGAAACACTTTGAGAGCTGGAAAGCTCCCGGAGAGCCTTGGGTACGCTATTATGGAGTTCCTTGTCAAGTGGATATCAATAAAAAGGAAGAGTACAAAGACTATTTCGACCCCAATAACGAGTTGTTCTATTTGCTGAGCAAAGACGGTGCGAAAAAGACCTATACTCCGATTGCCTACCGGAATACCGAAAATATTAAAGGTCTGTTGATTTACACATTTCCCGATGTTCCCGATGTAGCTCCCGTACAGGATAAAGAAGAATACGGCTGGTACGGACTGTACTTCTCTGCAGGTGAAACCAACCTCCTGCTGGCGGAATTCAAATTATTGGGTGCCAATCTGCCGATGACCGCACAACAGTATTTGAGTGCAGGTGTCGAGATGTCTGTTCGTGGTTATGATTTTGTTTCCGCTAAGAATCATATTCCTTATTATGATAAAACCTACACAGGCGATGTACACGATAAGACAATCAGCCTGAAAGAAGGCATGATTGATGAAATGCTGTCACATGATGCATACCATCTGACAGGTGATTTGAGTAAAGACCTTGAGAAAGTTTATATTCAGCAATATATTCACTATCTGATGCTTCCGATGGACATGTTTGTTACCGCCCGTCGTTCGGGAGTGCCAATGAAGAACAGTACCTTGTTGCCATATCAGGATTTTGATCCGTTATTGGGTGACCAGTACGTCATTCCTCGACGTTTCCCGGTAAGCAAACCTCTTGATTCTGATTTGCTCCGTGACATTACAATTGCAGCCTATCAGGCACAGGGCTATACGTATGAAGGTGAGATGAGTAATTCACCTGTGACGTTAAGCAAAGAACGTGTTTGGTATGATAAAGAGGCACCGGCTTTTGGTACAGGTCCTCAACAGTAATTTTCTGTTTTACATAAATCTCCGGGGCTGCTTCTGATTTTTGCAGAAGTGGCCTCTTTTTTCTATATTATCCTCACATTATCGGGGCGGTTTGGCGAAGTTGTTATTTCTTCTTTTTCTTATTCTTTTGTTTTTTTGTATCTTGTCCTTTCGCTTTTTCCTTATCAACAGGAGGGAACTTCGGAACCAGATTCATCAGTCGCAGAATTTGTCCTTGGCGTCGTTTGATATAAGGTGAGGGGTGTGCCGAGTCGAATCGTATTGGATTTGGTAAAGTTGCTGCGATCAGGGCACACTGTCCCCGGGTCAGTTTGGCAGCTGTCGTTTTAAATTTATATTTAGCGGTTGCCTGAGCACCGTAAATACCTTTACCCATCTCGATGGAGTTTAGATATACTTCCATAATCCGTTCTTTCGACCAGCAAGTTTCAATCAGAAATGTAAAGTAGACCTCAAATCCTTTTCGTATCCACGAAGATTGTGGCCAAAGAAAGACGTTTTTCGCTGTCTGCTGGCTGATGGTACTGGCACCCCGTTTCTTTTTCCGGGTTTCGTTTTCCTTCATCGCTTTTTTGATTTCTATCATGTCGAATCCGTTGTGAGAGGCAAAGCGGTTATCCTCCGAAGCAATCACCGCCATGGGCAGGCTGGGAGAGATTTTATCAAATGGTACCCACGTATGCTTGCATACCACTTTTTCTCCCGAAACGAGTTGCTGGACAGAGCGGATAATCATAAGTGGAGTGACATATACCGGCACGAATCGATAGAAAATGACGGCACCGATCGAGGAGATGAAGAAAAAAAGGATCAGATTGCGCAGAATGCGAAAGGGTTTCCGGAGTTTCATTGTGTGTGATCTTGTTGGTTATACGAATGTGCCAATATACTGACTTACCATCCTTTTTGTATGAAGGAGTAAACAGTATATTGGCACATGGCATAAAACACCTGGGGGTGTATTATGAAATCGTTATTTACCGGCTTCAGCGTTTTTAATCATCTGTTCACTGGCGTACATAAATATTTCTACACGACGGTTTTGTTCCGGTGTTTCCGACTCGTTGTATTGTGAGTAGCCTACACCTTCCACCTTTTTGAATTGGTAAGGTTTAACGCCACATGCCTGAAGATAATTTTCAACGGCGTATGCACGGTTGGCCGATACTTTCTGGTTAGCTTCGTAGCTGCCTACTTTATCGGTATGACCGATAATGGCTACATCGACTGTCGGATCTTCTTTCAGGATATTGGCAAATTCAGCCAACGATTGTTTAGATGCTGCACTTAGTGCAGAAGAGTTGAATGCAAAAAGTATACCTGAGGGGAAAGTTACCTTTACGGCAGCCAGACCATTGTTATCAGTAACTTGTTCTACTTGTGCGTCTTTGATCTTTGCAGCCTCAGCAGCTTTCTTGTCCATCTTACGACCAATGAGAACACCTGCTCCGGCACCTACGGCAGTACCTACTGCAGCACCGATAGCAGCACCTTTTCCTTTACCGGCAATACCACCGATAATAGCTCCCAAGGCCGCTCCCGAACCACCGCCGATGACACCACCCTTAGCTGTATTATTCATGCTTCCGCAACTTCCGAAAACAAGCGCCATGCTTAGAAACAAAGCCATAAATTTAATTTTCTTCATAATTAAGCTCTTTTTATATAGTTAATAATTAAATGGATACTTCCATTTTATAAAAACGTGGCAAATATACAGATTATTTGTTTTGCCTGTCATTTACCTTGTAAAAAAAACAAGAAGATATGTGCTTTTGTTGTCTAAGCTGTGCTTTTTCTTTTCAGAGTATCGGGCGCGACAACACTTTCCGTTTAATCAATGCAAACCAACCGGCCAGAATAAGCCCTTTGGCAACAGTAGTGACGCAAACAGCCCACCAGATACCTTCTACTCCCATGCCCATGCGGACAAACAGAATGGCGAGCGGAATACGCATGTAGTTGCAGGTGATGCTGATAATGGCAGGTGGAATGGTGCGTCCGATACCGTAGAATACACCTTGTGTCGTGATCTCGAGCATCATAAAGAGTTGTGAATAACCGTCGATGCGGAGAAACACGCCTCCTGCTTCATAAGCGGCTTGTTCGGGAACAAAGAGAGCAAAGATTTCGTTTCCGAAAAATACAAAAAGCAGGGTGCAGAGCGTACCGAAAATTGAAGTCATCAACAAAGTCGTATGCCACGATTTGATCACACGGTCTGTTCGTCCGGCTGCATAGTTCTGGGCAATGAATGCGCTTAAGGCAGTAGAGAATCCTTGTGATGTATTCCAGGTGATAGCCTCAATTTGCCCTCCGGTGGTAAAGGTCATCAATCCGATATGCCCTCCTTGTTCGGATGCTGTACGGCAAAGGAACATATTGACGAATGCAAACAAGGTGTTAAGGGTAGCTACCGGTAAACCTAATTTAAGGATACGATGGGTATATTTTTTCTTTAACCGGGTAAAGAAAGAGAATCGTCCCAGTAAAGCGTCTCTGCAACGTAATTGATAGATAAAAATGCCGAATACTGCTGCTTGCGAAATCCAAGTAGCATAGGCTGCTCCGTTGGTACCCAGCCCGAAACCGAAGATGAAAAGGGGATCGAGGAGGATATTCAATACCAATCCGGTACCACTGATGTAGAATGGTATCTTACTTCTTCCGGCGGCATTATAAATACCGGTAAAGGCTGCCGAAAGAAAAATGAAAGGTAATCCGGTAGAGATTATGCGCAGATAAGCGATTGCATTTTCGGTGATATGTGCTTCCAGTTCGTAGATACCGATGATGGGACGTGCAAGCAGGAAAAGCAGTCCACCCCAGCAAAGTGAAATAATAAGGGCGATAGTAATGTTGTGTGAGGCGAAATTACGGGCATCTTCATGATTTTGTGCTCCGATGGACTGACCTACACTGACCTCGGAACCTACTTTGTTCAGTAAGGAAATGGAACCCGACATCCAGGTCAGGATACCTACCGAACCGACGGCGGCGACGGCTTCACTCCCCAAACGCCCTACCCAAGCCATATCTGTCAGACTATATGCCATTTGGATAAACGAGGTGGCCATAATGGGCATCGCCAGGTTAAACAATTGTTTATTGATAGGACCTTGAGTCAGATTCTTGATTCCTTGCATGATATTATTTAATAAGAAATGAGTGGCAAAGATACGACTTTCTTCCGGCTGCAATCCTTATCTTTGCGGAGAAAATTTATAGAAGAATATGAAAACAACTCAGAGAACGGCCGGATGGTATCATGTGATGGCAGCGGTGACAGTAATGATATGGGGAACAACTTTCGTTGCTACTAAAGTTTTAATAAAATATGGCCTGTCACCTGTCGATATTTTATTCTACCGTTTTTTATTGGCATATATTTGCATCTGGTTTTTCTCTCCTCGTGTGTTGCTGGCTAAGAGTTGGCAGGACGAACTGCGGTTTGTAGGACTCGGACTATGTGGAGGTTCGCTCTATTTTGTAGCCGAAAATACGGCATTGGGTATGACGCTTGCTTCCAATGTATCGTTAATTATCTGTACGACTCCTATTCTGACTGCACTGTTGGCACCCTTTTTCTATAAGGGTGATAAATTAAAAGCACGTCTGATAGGCGGTTCTTTGATGGCGCTTATCGGAGTGGGACTGGTTGTGTTTAATGGTAGTTTCATTTTGCAGCTTAGTCCGGCCGGTGATATTCTGACCCTGATAGCTGCATTAATGTGGGCTTTTTATTGCTTGCTTCTCAGGAGGATGAATACTCATTATCCGACATTGTTCATTACACGGAAAGTTTTCTTTTATGGTTTGGTGACTCTTTTACCCCTATTCTTAGTGTATCCTTTACAGACGGATATACATATCCTGTTCCGGCCCGTTGTCGCTCTAAATCTGCTTTTTCTGGGGGTGATTGCCTCGATGCTGTGCTATATTATGTGGAATACGGCAGTGAAACAATTGGGAGTGGTTTGTGCCACCAGTTATATTTATGTAGTTCCCCTTATTACTTTGCTGACCTCTGCCATTGTGATCGACGAAACCATCACAATAGTTGCTTTATTGGGATCGGCACTGATTCTGAGCGGAGTATATATTGCCGAAAGGGGAGTGAACTTGAAGAAATAAACAGTGTCGGCAATTGCTTTAATTTTCTGTCTCTTCGATTTTCGATGAAATCTTCTCTATGGCTTCACTCAACTCTTTTTCAGGAGGAATTACATTGAAATCTTCCCAAAAGCTTTTGTCGTATACAAATGGAGTTTCCGCAAAGATGGTATGTACGGACAACCGCTCATTATGGTCGAAACGGCTGACATTATCCGTTTCTATCTTGCAGGTGACCATTTCAAACCATGTATGTAGGATGGTATTGTTGAGCCATTTGTTCTTTTGTTTTATTTTAAAGTGTAAGTCTCCGCGTACATGGTGGATGTAATATGTCTGTTTCCAAGGTTTATAGGATACGGTATAAACCACCTTTTGGGGAATAATCCGGATGTTGCGGCTTCTTTTCTCAACCAGCATGTTGGCTGCTTTATGTATATACCGCGGAGTCAACTCGAATCGTGCCCGGAGCAGGGCGCTGTTTTCCGAGTCGATGTAGAGTTCACCGCAATAATAGGGATACTTGATACTTGGACGCTGTTCAAAGGAGACTACATGGGCAAGCCGGTTATCGATAACAGCAAGGTCGCTGGAAGTGTAGACATAGACACATTCTTTGGAGTCCGGAAGCAGAAAATCCGGCAAACTTTTGATTAGGTCTAACTCGATGCTGGCATGAATACCCGATTTCATTTTAGCAATTAAGGTATCCTTTACAGCTTGGTTAGTGATACGGCGCATTTTCAACAACTTTACTTGGTCGGTCTTTTCCGGGGTACTTGACGAAGCCTTATATATCTTGAATATTCCCTCAGTCAGGCTGACAAACCGGTTCTTTTGCTCGATACCCTCCCTATAGAAAGAGGTCAGATAGACAGGGACTTTGGAATAATTCTTTTTTCTGAATTGCAGCATCTCTCTCAATAGACGCACCGGATTGACAATGCGTACAATAACCTCTTGCAGGGGAATTACCTTAGGCTCCAGAGCAAAAGTTCCGTTTCGTCCGGCAAGTAGGGATGCATCCGTGGTTTGCGGTACGTAGCCCAGATGTGAAAAGCGAATCCGGCCGTTTCGGAGGGAATCGGGCAGATGAAGCCTGAAACTCCCGTTTTGATTGGTGACACTACCGATGGAGGAACCCTCGGCACCTACGGTAGCATAGGGGATCGGCTCTCTGGATAGTTGGTCTATTAATGTTCCTTCAAGAGTGAATGAGAGTGTGCTGTCTCTGCATAAACCTTCTTCCTTACTTATACTTAATGCCGTTTCCGGTCGATAAATGATGATGTGTTTGTCTACCGAACGTAGTTTAAGGTTGTCATTACCAATTATACTGTAAATGGCTTGGCGTACGGTCTGTTTTCCACCTTTCAACTTTACCGTACGTTCATTGTCAACCAGTTTGCTGTCGTAGATGAACAGGTATCCTGTCTCTTCCGTTATTTTAGAAAGTAGTTTATAAACGGTCATTTCACTTTTCGGTAACCGGATGATACGATCGAGTATACCGGAGTCATCCGCCTTTACCCGGGCTGCTATGAATAATAGCAGACAGGTGAACAGGCATTGCAGGCAGAGACTTTTCGAGGCTTTCATTGTTTTGGGGTTTTGATTCCGGGATTACTCGGAGAGGGTGATTATGTTTTGATTGCGTGTGCACTTCAGGTTCAGTGCAAGGCCGATTAGCTCGGCCATTTTCTCAGGAGAATCCTCTGAGAACGAAACCGTCAGTACATGTTTCCCCAGTTCCGGGGAACTTTGCAGATGTATTTCCGTCTGGCGAAGGTTGATGGCATGCAGGATGTGATCCAACTGTTCGTCTTTGAAACGCATATTTTGCATGTATCGGGTAAACTGTTCGGAATTCTCGGTCACAGTCAACTGCCATTCATCGCCCAATAAAGTAGCGGTCTCTCCGGCCTTGACATGTATTTCCTGGCCATTCTGCTTTTGAGTAACTTTTACCTCACCTCTCTGAACTGCTAATTCGAATGGAGAGTTGCCACTGTTTCTCACATGAAAGGCGGTACCTATCACCTCGATCTGTACTTTTCCGGTTTCGATGAAGAAAGGACGTGCACGATTGCCCGCTATGTCAAAAAGGGCGTTTCCTTTCAAACTCACTTCTCTTCTTTTTTTAGAAAAATGTTTGGGATATTCCAGTGAAGTCTGCTCTGACAGATAGACAACGGAACCATCCTCAAGCGTGGTGACCAGTATGCTCTCTTCTTTGTTTGCTTTGACTAATAGTTCACCGCCGGAAAGATGGCGGTCGGTCCGTAACACCGTAGGCAGGTAAACACATAGGCTTATAATAGCTGCAATGGCTGCTATGCCGATCCATGCGGTCGGACGTGTGGCAAAACGACGTTCTGTCACCGTTGGTAACAGTCCGTCTGTCTCCAGGCGATTGTGTAATTTATTCCACGCCTGATCGGTTTGGGTCTTGTTTTTTTCGATTCGATTCATGATATCTGGATATAATTCTCAATTTCTTTTCGTAAAGTCCGGAGTGCACGGGTCATTTCTTTCTCTACTGTTTTTACCGATAGTGAGAGGAGAGAGGCTATTTCTGAATACTTTTTTCCTTCTGTGTGGTGTAGTCGGAAGATATGCAAACGGCGCTCCGGTAGTTTCTCAAGGGTTCGGTTTATAATTTGTTGCAGTTCTTTGTACTCAATCTGCTCTTGCGGATCGGGTGAAGCTATATTTACCGGAACGGATAAAATCGCATCCTGATAGCGCCTTTTGACATCCTGATGTTCGCAATATTGGATAGAGCGGTTACGTACAGACCGATAGAGATAGTTCTTGACAGAATGAAAAATCTCAAGTTTTTCCCGATCCTTCCAGAATACATAGAACAATTCTTCGACGATTTCTTCGGCTACGTCCGGTACACCCGTTATGCTGGCGGCGTATAGGCGAAGCGGAGTATAATATTGGCGGAATAATGTTTCAAACGCCTTTATATTGCCTTCTTTTATTTGAGTAAGTATAAATACGTCGTTCAGCATATTGGGGGATATATCGGGAGTTAGAGTTCGTCAAAGATACTATAAAAAGTGATTACTGCTTCTGCTGCTTTTTTAATTTGTTTACTGCATGCTCCAATGACTCTGTAGGCTCTATGATATTATAGCCTCCCCAAAAGTTGTCACTGGTAAAGTTATCCACTTTGTCTGAGAATACATGATTTTGTTTGAATGCTGCTTTATATGGAATAGCTGTAATATTGTTTTCTTTCCTGTCCGTAACCACCATTTCCGATAAGATGGTATAGTTGGTAGAAAACAGTTTACGCTTCCAGTCACACTTAAAGCGGATATTGTTCCGGATATAACTCAGGTAAGTGATCCCTCCCAGGTTTTTGTATGATATCAGGTATGATACTTCTACCGGTTTGAAACGCAGTCCGAAAGGTTTTTTTCTTAAGATAGCTTGAGTGGCTTTATTCTTATCATCCATGCTGAGGTTAAACTCGGCGCGTGTGAATGACAGTCGCTCTTTATCGATGTAGAGTGTACCATAGCATAAGGGATAGGATAATTTTACTCTTGGACGGAAGCTGATGACATACTGGGATCGGTCGTCAATGCTGGTCGGGTCTTCCATTCGAAATTCGTAGAACAATAGGTCTTCTTGAGCCAACAGGCAGTCCGGGTTCTTTACTATATCCATATAAATGGCCATATTGGGGCCTCCGAGTAATTTTACAGCCAGTGTGTCACTCTGTTTTTGGCTCAACAGTCTGCGTCCTCTGTAAATCTGAACCCGATCGTGTTCGGCAGTTTCATTGTAGGGCGTTTTATAAATATCGATTACAGCCTCTGAAATATTGATATAGCGACGCCCTTTTTGAGCCAACTCCCTGTAGAATCCTGTGAGCATGTTGCTCTGGGGACTATAATTGGCCGGAATCTTGCGAAGTGCTTCTTCCACAATGCTGCGTGGATCTCTGGCTCTTACCAGGATTTCACTAAGCAGGTTGGCATAAGGAGTGAGCCAGACAATCCGTTCTGTGGGATTTTCTTCTTTTAAAGGGATACGGGAATTGAGATAACCTACATGTGAGGCTTCAATGTCTTTGGCCTGAACCGACTCGGGAATCTTTAGAGTAAACTCACCGTCTGCGTTGGTGACGGTACCGACACTGCTTCCCGGTATCGATACATTGACATACTCCAGTTTCTTTTTGTTGAGTTTGTCTTTGACTACTCCACTGATCGTGGTGTATCTTTCCGCATTGTCCTGTGCAGCCAGTGGCATGATGCCCGACAGAATCAAAACTGCCAGTATACATCCGATTGATCTTATCCATTGCGTTTTCATCTTTTTCAGAGTTTAAAGGGTGAATAATAGTTTGCTTTCTGTATATAAGATCGTTCAAACGGAGAATACCCTACGAATTTCTGAAGAAAAATGAAAAAACTTCAATGAAGAGTCTTTTTCAAGGATAATTTAATCGTTTTACTTCAAAATCTCATTCAAATCCTTGGTGAGACATCCCCATTTGAATTCATGGTTAGGTGTCAGATAGGGATACTTGGCATAAGAATTTTGGGTGACAACTTTAAATTCCATTATTTGCTTTCCTCTGATCCAACCATAAAAGCCAACTTCTTTTCTGTTGAAGTCTACCCAACCTACAACGACGTAATCTTTGGTTTCGGGGTGCTGCTCTTGTGGATAACCATAGGTCCAATTGTCGGTTGGAGGGTTGGCAGTTGTTTTCTTTGCTACTTTGATATCAATTTTGGCACCGTTTACTTTTACGTCAAATTCATCGGAGTGATGGGATTGGAAATCTGTCTGGTCCAATTCGAATGGGATTCCCAGATTTTTCAGGTGTTTTTGGAATGCCAACTCTCCGATACAGCCTAGAAGGGCTTTGTCCAGTCTCTCTTTTTCGGATAACCCGAAACGTGAATAAAGTCCGTTTTGTATCATGCTTTCCGCTTTGGCTTTTGCCATGGCGACTGTTTGATCAAAATTTAAATCCTGTACGATCATAGTAATAAGGTGTTTTATTTATATCTGGTTATTGAATGAAAACAAAGATAGTTTTTTTAGTTATCATAGTACTTTAATCGTTGATAAAACTACATTAAAATTTCTTGTTATCATATTGTGTCGCATAACGTGAATCAATTGGGGGAATTAAGTAATAGCGGATATTGTTTATATCCTTTAATTTGCAGCCAAATTATAATATCATCTTTATTTTTATGGTCAATATTTAATTTGTTTAAAATGAATAAGCATGATTTGATTAAAAAAGTGGCATTGAGGGGTAACCTGAATGCAAAAGAAGCTTCTGCTATTGTAGAGGTTGTTATGAATGCTATGGTTGAGGCTATACTTCGTGAAGAGAGTGTGACTTTAGTTGGATTTGGTACATTTTCTATAAAAATGCGTAAAGCACGAAATGTGTTGAATCCATCTACCGGGGAGAATATGGTGATTCCCGCTAGAAAAGTGGTGAAATTTACTCCGGGATACAAGATGAAGCTAACTGATAAAGAGTAATGAATAGCAGTTTTATATGTTTTTAATTAATATGGATAATAAATGAAAAGAGAAATTATTTCAATAGCTTTAAGTCTGTTGTCTGTATGTGGTATAGCTCAACAGAAAAACGGATAACCAAGAATCTGGTATTTTGCATCATAAGACTTACGAAACTAATCGTTTTTTTGATAATTGGTTTGTAAATATAGCCGGGGGTATTAATGTTTATGAAGGAGAGTATGACCATAAGGTAACTTTGGGAAATCGTTTGTCTCCCGCATTAGACATATCGGTAGGTAAATGGATAACTCCTGCTTATGGAGTGCGTTTACAATATGCTGGACTTCAGGCTAAAGGTCTGACAACTACTCAAAGTGGGTATGCCAAAAAGCAATGCCGGAATTACTATAAGGAAAAATTCGGAATTTTAAATATACATACAGACCTTATGTGGAACTGGTCGAATGCTTTTGCCGGATACAAGGAATTTTATTCCTTATTGTGGGATTTGGATGGGCACGTTCCTATGGTAGTAATCAGCATAATGATGAAATTGCTGCTGCACTGGGTATATTAAATACTTTCCGTCTAAATAAAAGAATTGATTTAACACTGGGGACGAGACAAATGTTTGTTAATCAGAATTTTGATGGAGTCGTCGGTGGATGTAAGGGAGAAGGTATGAGTTCTGTTACATTAGGATTAAACTTTAAACTGGGTAAAACAACTTTTACTCCTGTGAGTAAAGTTGCAACTGCGGACTATAGCCGTTACAACAATTATATAAATGAACTTCGTATTCAGAATGAAGAGTTGGATTTAAAGGTACAACATCTGATTACAGAATTAGAAAATGCCAGAAAAGCTGATCTGGAAGTGGTTGTAGAATTAAGGCCCGTTGCTTCACCCGTAGCTTTATTCTTCGAAATAGGTAAAACGGTTTTGGACTCAAAAGAATTAGTAAATTTGAAATTCTACGTGAAAAATGCAATGAAGACAGACCGGAACAAAACATTTATTTTAATTGGTTCAGCAGATAAAGATACCGGTAGTAAGGAACTAAACCAGTGATTAAGTGAAAAGAGAATAGATTATGTGTATAATTTGCTGATTAATAAATATGGTATATCCGCTAATCGTCTTATTAAAAAAGCTGAGGGTGATACGAATAATCGTTTTGGGGGACCTAAATTGAATCGAGCTGTTATTGTTGAATAGGCAAGGTAATAATTATTAGATATGGAGTGGGAGATATGGTGTATGAAAATCATATTTCCCATTTTTCATATTGATCAAGGATATAATGAGAACAGATTGATTTATTGGATACGGGATCTCGACTTTCAGAACTTTCTTTGCCTTCTTTTGTTTAAAACCAAAATTTTGATATTGTGATGTGCTAACCTGTTACTTCTGTATGTAATATGTTGTTTCTATAACAATATATTATTTTGAAAATAATTGGAATATAATATTCTAATACGTTTTGTTTATGAAAAAAAATAAGATTTTTTCATTTATATTATCGTTGGCAACAATATGTAATTTTACATTAGCTCAAGCTCAAGATAATAATGAAAAAGATTTAAAAAACACAATAGTTTTAGCAAATAAAGATAAAGATGTAGAAAAATATGAAGCCGATAAATTATTATTTAATGAAAATTAATCGGGATAGCTGTGTTGTAAAGGATGTGATACAAGAGGTTTTTATATCTCTATATGAAAAGCGGAACTCTTTGGATGATTTGATGAACGTACGGGCATATTTATGTCGGGCAGTACGTTACAAACTTTTGGATCAACTGAAAAAAGCCCCTCATCTGTCTATAGAGGAAATTAGCGAAGAAGAGTTTTTATTGGCAGTCAAGCAGGTTCAGAGTTCAGATAATATTGAAATTGCGAAAAAAAGTAGTTTTGTTCAGAAAATGTTAGATAAACTTAGTCCAAGACAAAGAGAAATTATTTATTTGCGCTATTTTCGTGATATGGATATAGAAGAAATTGTAACTACCATTGGAATCAATAAACAATCTATTTATAATCTTCTTTCATCAGCATTGAAAATAATGAGAAAACATAAAATAGAAGAAGCCGTTTCTCTGTTTGTATTATTTATAATTGACAGGCTATGATGGAAAAAGAGCAAGTAACCAGAATGCAAAATTCAGATTTAAAAGAATTGTTGGAAGATGTTACACTCAATGAGATACATCTGAGTAATGAGGAACGTCAGGAAATGACTTCTACCTTTTCGCAGATTATCAAGAAGAAAAAAAGAAAAGTTCAAAAGAAAAGAATTTGGTCTGCAGTGGCTATATGTGCATGTGTCGTAGTGGTTGTCTTGGGATGGTATTCTATGGGGCAATTGACTGTTTTTTCTGCGGAAAAAGAAGGAATATTGGTTGAACTTCCAGATCACTCTGTTGCATGTCTCAATAGGAATACCTCACTTCACTATAATCGTTGGGGATTCCGTTTTTTCAGAGAAGTGAAGTTAAAGGGAGAGGCATATTTTGATGTGTATAAGGGAAGCCATTTTGTTGTGAATGCGGATCCATATAAGGTTTCCGTTCTTGGTACACGTTTCAGCGTTAGTCAAAAGAACGGTCAATTTAAAGCATATTGTTTTCAAGGAAAGATTAAAGTGGAAAACGGTAAACTAAACAGTGGACAGATTTTAACAGCTAATCAGAATATTTCTGTTGTTCTCGGAAAAGTATCTTTGAATATCCAAAAAGAATTAGAACCGGTATGGGTAAGAAAACAATGTGTATATGAAAATATACCATTAAATGATGTGATCAAAAAACTCCAAGAAGTATACGGAATAACCGTGTTATGTAACAGATATTGTGACAGTTTGCGCTTTACCGGTATATTCCCGGTCGATGATTTAGATTTAGCAATTCAGTTGGTGTTTGAGCCTTTTAATTTGGAATGCAAAAATGTAGGTGGTGAATGGAGATTATATAAGAATGATATGAAAATAGGTCGGGAAAATCGGTGAGAGCATGGATTAACGTTGAAATAGATAATACTGTGCGAGGATTTTTCATATTTTACGTCCGGCAACGTTTTCAAAATAAAGTTCTGAATCTGAAAATAATAACTGAGGATTCTGCTTTTGAGGCTAATGCTAATGCCAATACTTCGATTAAATATCATCATTACTTGTTTTGGGAAAAACATACCATTGATAGTGGAAAGAATTTTATTCATTATATTCAAATGTTACAGGAGGTATCGGTATATTTACTGGTTATCAGTCTAGTCTAATTTGTGCAGGAGTCATTGCAGAACAAAGCTTTTTATGAATTCAGATGATATGATAACCTTATGACCAATATACTTCAGTGTTTTTTTTGTGTTATTATGTTAGCTAATCTGAAAAGATGTTTTTGAGAAGAGAAGTAGTGTCTTTTTTTATTTTCTGACAAATGGTTTGT
>ERZ791603.1532-NODE-1532-length-16770-cov-2.332516_pt1 | contig 16770 bp, 16 predicted proteins | sample MGYA00509966_ERZ791603 | MGnify/ENA primary metagenome ERZ791603 (study PRJEB30046, sample SAMN00791931) | human gut metagenome | study: EMG produced TPA metagenomics assembly of the A metagenome-wide association study of gut microbiota in type 2...
TGTCATAATATTCGTTGTTACGTAGTGACTGATTTTTCTTCGGTTTCTTGGCTGCCATAAGTCGGCTCACTCCAAATTTCCTGAAGGTGTGCCTCTCTTAGTCATACTCGAACCTTATGCAGAATGACTTGTGTCATTATGAACTGTAAGATTGCTTTAATGTAAAACACTGACTGGTGGCTATTCCTCCACGGCTTTATTAACTCCGCTTCATCGGTACTGTGCCACCACATTCCCCGGCATAAGGGCAGGTTATATCCCGCAAGACTTTCCCTGCCGGCGCTTCATAGAAATCAAGTTCTCCACGCTGCCGGCTTTCCACGTTCCGATTGTTCTATCCGTAATCAATATCCGTAGGTCTCCTCTATAAGCCTGTCTGCTTGCCGCCGCCTGTAACGGCGCAGGGACTTTCATAAAGGGCGAGTTTTACTTATCCCCACAGACCTCACTCGCTGGTGAGATTCGCCAGTTAGACGAATACACTATCTAGACCCGTACACTCAAGGATACGTCTCATGTGCGTTGTCCCCGCACACGATTCTAACCATAGATATTGCTGGACTCCCGGCCTATCACACACTCGACCACCTCTGGTTCGCTGTTCCTGTGCCACATTTCTGCGTCTTTAGGGTGTGCTCTCAGCCGACTTCACCGAGCTTATGACAATCCAGTTCTTGATAACCGTCATGCCATTCGGAGGATTAGAGCAGGCGTTTCGGGGCGTTACTCCGTCATTCCACCTGTCGAACAATCAGTTCTATGAAACCTGTTCAGAAGCTCCTTTCAATCTTCTGATTTCTTTTGGCTCCACGCCTGACCTTTTCAGTCAGGAACGTGTCGCACCGCCCTTGGTGTCCAGCGCCAAGAAGCTCATGCCGCAGGCGCAAGCATATTCCAGATTGGGATACAGAAAAAATGCAGTCTTACCAACACCGGATGCACCATTCATCAGGAAGTGAACATCATCGCAGTCTACAAGAGCTTTCAGCCCACCGTGTTTGGAATGCTTCTTGGCTTTGACAGAAGCGCGTCCGATGCACCCCAAGACGATCCCCTGTGCCTCTGGCCGATTCTCGCCTCGACGCCAATCATCGACTTGGAAAGGTACATGCTTATAAGTCTGACGGATCTCCTTAGGGGTAGCCCATCGTGCGGTTCCATGCTGACCGTCACCAACAGTTTTGGATTTGATACGGTTTAGGGAATATCGCTGAGTGAATACGGAGGCAATGATCAACACGAGCAGCATTCCGCCACACAATACAATCAGCCCCCATGCTTGTTCAGTCATTGCGTCACCCCATTTCCAGAAAAGGGACCTGTGTGTCCTCCAGAACACACAGGTCATCATTCCAGTCTTTGTTTTGGGGAGCCAAGCGATCCGAGGCGATTCCAAACTGTTCGGCAATCTGTTCAGCCATACGGATGCTTGCTGCCTGACCTGCCGCGTCATTGTCCAGGCATAAGAATACCTCCTGTGCGTGGGGAATACGGGAAAGCATTGACATTACAGGGATCGTAGACGTTCCACAGCAGGATACATAGTTATGGGATTTCCAATCTTCAGGATACATGGTGATGAAGGAGAGCATATCGATGGGGGCCTCGAACACATAGAGTTTTCCGTCAGTGCCAAGGTGATGAAAACTATATCTGGGATCGCTGCCCTCCACATTCTGCCGGAAGGACTTTCCAAAACTGTTGGCACTGCGTTTGTGAGCGTGGCGTGGAATGCCCTGTTTATCCGTCCCAACAAAGACGCAGTTGTGATATTTGCTGTCCTCAAAGAGCGTCTTTGCCTTCGCAAAATAGGCAATCACATCACGGTCAATGTGCCGCTGCTTCATCAGGTAGGCAAAGACGCGCCGCATATTGGTATTCGCTTCAGGAAGTTCAAAGGGTTTTTGTGGTGGTTTCTGCCGCTCAGCAGCAGATGGGTATATTGTACCCTGCTCACCACCCAGAAGCGCATTGACGGCTTCTGGGTAACTGTAATTATAAAACCACCGAACAAAGCTGATCGCATTTCCGCCCTGTCGGCTGTCATGGTCGAACCATTCACAGCCACGGATGGTCACACTGTGATCTCTATCGAGCCTTTTATCCCGGCCAGAAGGAAGGAGTTTTTCGCCTCTCTGGCGGAGGAACTCTTCCAGATCCACTTCAGCTGCTCGCTGTTTCTGCTCATCGGTGAAATGAATATACTGAGCCATAGTACCTCCTTTCCCTTACATCGATGGCCCATTTTGCCATCCCTGCTCCTCATGATCATCCGCTTTATGCCCAAGGGCAAGTCGCTTGGCCATCAGCTTTTTCCTGAGCTTGGAATCAATTCGAAGGCCCAGCGGACTAGTAGGTGCCATTGCATTGTCACGGAAAATCTGGCCCATGTGATAGAGGAGACGAGTTACCGCAGCGATTACCGCCGGGTTGTGGTTGTTCACTGCCGGTGACTTAATTGGCTGTTGGGCACTATCCGTTTTCGGGGGTGTCTCGGTCAAATCAATTTCTCCTGATTCTTCGTTCGTATATGGGTTGGTGGAGTCCATCTCTTCCTGTTCCAATTCCAGACGTAGACGATCAGCCTCGCGGATAATGGAGTTCTTGATTGCCTTGAATTCCTTTTGCTTTGAGAGAGGATTATGGACACGTGGTTTGTCCTTGTAGTACCCCTCCAATTTATCACGCAGATCATTCCAGACCTGATAGCACGCTGCCACATCTGGCTGCAGTGCCAGTTCATCAGTGATAGCATCCACTAGTTCCTTCAACTTTTTAGGCAGATATCCATACTGCTTTTTCCCTTTGACACTGCCCAGGGCATTAGCCAGTTCCACCATCTTTCTGGCAATCGAATCATTATCCAGAGAGGTGGATTCCATGCGAGCAATCAGTTCCGCCATAGCGGAGCGGGACTGTTTTACCAGGTCCTGATAAGCCAAATCCTTTTTGACATAGAGGTTGTGCATCTCATCCTGGAAGATAGTGTTGGTCAGCGCAGAGCGCATGGCTGTGATTCCGGTCTTGTTCAGATACCCATGTTTCTCATCTGCAGACCACACCATCATGTGTACATGTGGGTGGTACCCTTCATCGTGGAAGGCTGCACACCACCGGAAGTCATCCACCGGGATCTTCATGGCCTGCGCCAAACGTGTACGGTGCTGCAGGAGGAGGGTGCGCCAGTTCTCAGCACTATCGTATCCAAGAGCAGACGCATCTTCTCGGCGCAGAGAAAGGATGACCGTCCAGACAGGGCCATGGTGTTCCGCGACCTCTGCCATCATATCCTGGAGCGACACATCCTGCGTGTCACTGAACAGGCCATGGTCACCGCGCTTTTCTACACGGGGACGGGTCGCTATGTACTTGAGGTAGCCATCGCCAGCTTCCATGGTATGGACATTGGCATCCAGCGCCATGGTGATCAATTCAGAGGCGTTGCCAAAGGTGGGAGAGGCGCAGTAGTCACTGTACTCGAATAGTTCTTTGGTATCTGGATAATCCTTGAGCAGTCTTTCGATGAGTTCTTTCTGAGGCTGTGTCACAGGACCCCGGCCATGAAGTTTCTCAACACCTTCTCTTGTGGCAATGTACCGCATGTACTTTGCTGCACTGCCATTGCGGATGTACCCACACTTCTGCACCAGCTTTGGCATGGCTTACAACCTCTTTTGGAACCGGAAGATCTCCTTGAAGCTGATCATGCCATGGGTACGCATCACATCCTGGACACACCGGCCACGCAGCTGTTCCAACTCATTGAGTGTTGCATCTGTGTCGTGTGCCATGAGGTGCATCATCATGGACATCTCCACCGACATTTTGAACAGCAGCTTGCCGAGCCGATCTCCCAGCGCGCCTAACGAGCCTTCCAATGTAGCTGACAGTGTGACTGGTAGATACGAGCCGTCCTGCTCCGCTTCAAGGTAGCCGGTATAGAATTGAATGGCTTTTTCAATAAATTCGCTTTGACTCTGAGAGTTGTCAAGCTGGTAGGATCGCTCCACCAGTTCTTTTGTTTTCGGTGTCAGCCAGAAAGCGAATTTTTTCTTTGTGTTACTCATGACGTAGTTCACCTCACACTCTAATGAGTCTCTGGCCAATACGAAACGCTTCCAGGTCATCGATGATGAAAAGGTCGCTACGCCATTGGCCGGGCCATACCGCAAAGAGTTTGCTGATGCCCGACTGGGCGTGTACGTATCCTTCGATTTTGTCATGATATGTGGCGAGCTGTTTGATCTCGCCAGTGGCAAACAACTCGATATAGCAGATTCGATTGCTGCCGTAAGGAAAGCCCTCTGTCTCCTTTGAGCTTCTCATCTTTGGTACCTTCTTTCTAATCAAATTTGCGCTGGGTGCGTCTTCGTCCCCGGAAGAAAGCGTGACACGGCGGGGCTTACGGGGATTCACGACCCCGCAGGCGTGATTTTTTTGCTTTCACGACCCCGGAAGGAAAAGCCTGAAACTGCCCGCACTGCGGGCAGAAGTGAGAGAGCCGGGGCGTTCACGACCCCGGCTCTTTCTGCCTGCTTTTTTTTCGTCCTCCGTCCCCTGGTGGAAAAAGCCCTCAAATGGGGGCTAACCTTCCCGATTGGGGCAGGTGGTCTACCCCCACCCATAGGAGGGCACACAGGGCCTCACAGCGGCCCACACGGGGCCGTTATCAGGTGCCCAGCATTCACCCCATCTGCATTCCCGTCAAATCCTCGTTTTCATGCTCCTGAAGGGGGACCTGCGTCATATCTTCCATGTCGGCAATCCACATGGACATACTGTCGAGCAGCGTTTCTAAGTGATCAGACACAACTTGGAAAGAGTTCTCCAATGTTTTGCTTGAGGAGAACTCCTCTTGTTGCGTTTTGTGAATCACTTCCATCTGACGCTGCACAACAAACAGGATGTCCAACAGATCATAGGCAGAGGGAGTGTGGCAACCAACCGATTCCTGCTGCACAGGAGACTGTTCTGTCTTTTGGTAGATGCCATGACTCACTCGTGCATAGGGGAACGCAGGATCTTCAAGTTTTTTACTGATAGGCAACACAAGGTTGTTCTGTTCAATGGTTCCTTCGTACTGCGTTCCTTTGGCCTGTTCACGCACATAGTCGATGATCTCGCGGTATCGATGTGGCTCACCGTCATCCAGGAGTTCCCGGAAGCAGTTGAGCACGAATTCATTTTTGCTGTTGCGATCGATCAACATCTTTCACCTCCTCACACTATTACATGCTCTGGCCATCCGGGAATGAGGAAGCACACATATCTTCGTCAAGATACTGTGCGCGATAATCATCCAGACTCAGTCCCGTCTGCTCCATGCAGTAGTCATTCATTTTGGCGCGTAGGATTGAGCGATCCTCTTCGGTTAGGGGGTAGCGGTAGGTTTCCTCAGAACCATCTCCACAGACCTGGATCACTGTGAGTGCGTCACACACTTCACCAACATCCAAATCAAAATCCGCATAGACATTGAGATAGTCATCATTGGCATCAGTAGCCACATTGGTTCCGAACACAGCGTCAGGATCAAATGTGACTGGCACATAGAAATTCAACAGACTTCCGCACTCGCTCATGTCTTCCTGGAAAGAAATCTCGTTCATAGAAAGCCGCCTGGATCCGGTCAGCACCATAGCCTCTGAGCTTGGTGTGAGTTCCTTTCCGTCGAGTTTGTCCAGCAGTCTTTCCCATCTCTGATCTGTAGAGATGTTCTGCTTTCGGAATGCATGATAGGCTGCCACACTCACATCATGGATACGGTAGGTGTGCCAGCCGTCCATAGCATTGGCTGCGGAAAATGTATCTCTGTCAAAGTCGATTTCGAATACTCCAGATACCTGTCCGGTATTCTGCAGCCGTTGGTCCAGGAGTTGATCGTATTCTGCCTGAGTGATTTCAGTGCGGTCTTTGAGCACAGCTGCAAGGGTAGCTGGCTGAGGATTATCCTCAGCAGTGAGATAGGTACGCAATCGCTTAGCGGCGGTGAGCAGGGTATCTGCTTTAGACGTTTTGAAATAAAGATCTTCCCCGTGACCTGTGATGTGGTACGCCGCCCAGGTGGTGTTGGCCATTTGATCCGCTACCGCCTCGGCATGTTCAGCATTGATGCGTTCCTGTATTGCCTGTCGTTCCTCAAAAGGAACGCACTCTGAATATAGATCGGCAAGCATTTCCTGCATTCGTTTTTCAACATCAGTTCCATTCGAAGCAAGATGCTTATCCAGTGCCTTGAGCTCATACTCATGGAGCCACAGCACGACCTCAACGGAGCCGCTCATTGGGACACCCCCTATTCCGCCGCTTGGCAGGCTTTTGCTTACTGTAGGTACTGGGTGCGGGGTAACGGATATCTTTGTGATGGCGAAGACTCAACAGCCGATTGGACGAACGAAGATCCTGGCTAAAAAAATCAGACTTTTTCATCGTGTCTACCTCCCATGTCATAGCCGGTCGAAACATCTTGGCCAGGATTGTCCTGGTCACTGTTGTTATCCTGTGTCTGTGCAGTGCGCCCGCCTTTTGCTGTACGCCTGGGGCGTGGACGAACTGCAGGCTTGTTCTTACTGTCCAGATACTCCCGAGTATCCGCTGGCACATATTTTTCATAGAGCTCTTCCAGCAACCGCTGCAGTTCTTTCTCTGGCGTTCGCTTTTCCTTTGCGGACAAAAAATACCGGAGCGCATCCAATCGCTCCGGCTCCATCGTCACTTTCAATTCAATCTTGTCCATTCTGACCTCCTTATATTGAGTAGAACTCAATCCGCAGGGCGTCCTCTACCTCACCTGGTTGGAAGGTATCCGGCTTAGCAAACACTTCACCAAAGTGTTGTATCTGCTCTTGGGTAAGAGAACAAAGATCACCGGATCGAGTATCGCCAGCCAGAAAGAATGTGCCGACAATGATGTCGTTGCCTAAGCGCCGGTTTCCTTCCAGCCCCAGCCTCATTGCAGACCAGGCAAACATCGCTCAGGGGGAGCACCTCGATGTAGCCACCCACCATTTTCTGCATAGCGTCCAAAGTGTTTGGCATGGTTACCGTTTCTGGTGATTTACCAGGTTCCACCTTCAAGACAGTAATCTCTTTTTCTTTCATCAAATCGCCTCCTTTAATTTGTGGGCAGGTAGGAGCGTGGATTTACACGCTGACCATTGACACGCACTTCAAAGTGTAAATGCGGACCGGTTGATCGTCCCGTGGAGCCGGACAGAGATACGGTGTCACCCGCCTCCACGGTATCTCCAACACTGACCAACAGTTTCGAATTGTGAGCATACAGTGTTACCATTCCATTGCCATGGTCAATCATTACATAGTAGCCATAGCCACCAGCATTGTAGGTTGCCTTTGTAACGACTCCGGGCAGAGCTGCACGAACTGGTGTGCCTGTGGGCACAGCGATGTCGATACCGGTATGACCTTTTGTCTGGCCGGTAAAGGGATCGGATCTGTATCCAAACTCTGATGTGACTCTACTTTCCCAGCTGGAGCCCACTGGAGAACAAAATCCATCCGCACCGATAAACGGCACTTCGGCACCGGGTATCCAGCCCTCTGTTCCAGTAGCAGAACCGTAACGGACCAGGTTGTAGATACTGTCTGCGTTGTTTCGTTGCTCCTCCGTAACTGTTTCTCCTAATGCCGTTTGAATGTTGGACCATATTGTGGCGATGTCTGTGATGGGAATTGCAACAGTGTAGGTTTCCTCCTCCGGTTCTCCTGTACTTTCGTCTTCGCTATCAGTTGAATCGAGCGGGCGGGTACGTTCCTCATAAGTGACAAAGCAATCAACAAATTGTTGGTGCGCTCGGCTGCTCGGTGACTCCGCGCCGAAATACAGAGCATAAAAAAATGCCTTGACACGTATAGCGTCAAGACTTTCTCCGTCCTCTGTCATGCTATTGATTTCCGCAATTCGCTCATCCAACAATGCAAAGCTTGCCTGCATGTCTTCGATGTAGGCTCGGTATTCTGCAGGGATATCTGCTGGTAATGTGCCACCATAGAAACACAGGTCAAGGATGCTGCTGTTGTGATCAGCGGAACCGCCCAGGATAGAACAGAATGCAGCAATGAGGAGAATGATTGGGGATAGAATCGCTACCAGAACCCAGCCTGCAGCCTTGCGTGTCTTCTCGTTTGAGAGGACACCAATTGCGGCTTTTGCAATGGCAGCAGCAGGAATTGCCATCAGCGACCACCTGCCGATCCAAAGAGCTGCTCCTTATGGGAAGGAGCATGGACCGCCAGCAAATGTCTGTCTGTCCCGCATTTGTAGAGGCAGACTCCTCTCTGGGGGTAACGAATCAGTTCGTACTCCGCTTCCTCCAACTGGAGGTTTTCCATGTAGAACTTTTTATCAATGGCACCTGCATTAAAAATAAATTGATGGGTAGGGATTGCAAAAAGGGGGCGAGTCAGCTCTCGGACGCCCGGCTGGTCAAAGTCTTCCAGGTTCTGACTGGCGAGAAATAGGGACGACTCTTTCTTTCTTACTCGTTTCAGGCAGTTTCGAATGTAGGTGACAGCTACCGGATTGGTGAGCCACAAGTACAGCTCATCAATCGCTGCCACCGTATTTCCGGCGCTGAGGAGCTGATCAGACATATATGAGAGCACACTAAACAGCAAGGTGTCCCGAAGGTTTTGCGCGACGCTGTCCAAGCCTTTGACACAGAACACAAGGAAACGCGCAGACGAGATATTCGTATGTCCGTTAAAGAATCGTGCATCCGCACCTTTGCACATAGAGTGGAGGCCCAGCAGCAGATCCCGAAGCATTTCGGGAGGATAGAGTTTCAGAGCTTCCTCGTCTTCATAGTTCTGGTAGGCATCCTCAATGGTGTCATAGAGGTCTGATAAGATAGGATAATCGGTAGGAAGCATACGTGAGAAGTCCGTCTTATCATTGATGCCCCATTTGCGGTAGAGTCGTTCTATCATCAGCTCCAAAGTGTCAATGTGGGGGACATCGAAGTCCTTATAGACACGGAAGATGTCACGAAGGAATGAGATATGCTGGGCCAAGAGAGTGCCGTGGAAGGCAGGAGGAGCGTCTGGATCATCAGGCTCACTACCATCATCCCACCGGCGCGGCTCCAATAAATTGATGCGATGTCTGCCGTCCATGAAGTCCAGAAAGCAACCTCCCAGATTTCTGCAGAGATCCTCCATTTCATGCTCCGAGTCCAGAGAGATGGCACACTTACCTGCCTCCAAGACATTGCACAGTAGGAGCCGGAGCAGATATGTTTTTCCTTGACCGCTGTTGCCAAGTATCAAGGCGCTGGCATTGGTTTTGTCGTCGGCTCGTCGGTCCAGATCCACGATAACATTGGAACCATATTTGTCCCGGCCCACATAAAAGCCCATCGGATCCGTCTTTCCCGAATAGCTGATTGGGTACAGATTGGCCACACTGGATGCAGGCAGCACACGTTCAGCAAAGGAGCCAAACGCATTTTGACCAGCAGGATTGGAGGAAAGAAATCCGTCTCTCTGACGTAAGAGTAGAGGATCTGTTCCCAATTTGGAGCGGATGAGAATTGCGTTGACCTCATCGCGCAGGGAGCGGAGCTCTTCCATGGTCGGAGCGGTGAGCTCCAAAAAACAGGAACAATGGATAAGGGGCTCGGTTTGCCGTCGCGTTGTTTTGATCAGGGTTTCGACATCCTGGATTTTTTCCTCTGCAGTCACGCTTTGCTTGATGTTACTGAAATTACTGCGCTCCATTCGGTTCTTGTTGGTGGCTGCATGAATAATAGCATCCTCCTCAGCTGTGGTAACTCGCCTGGCGGAAAGGCGCAGGGTGACACCAGCCATTTCGCCAAGTCTACGGAGTAGAGCCAGTTCCTCTGTTGTGGGGGGATAACTTCGAAGTGCAACAACACTGCGATATGTACCACCCAGAATGAAATGGTCTGTATTGAACTTAACTGCAGCCGGTGCGATCAGATCCAGGAACTCCTTGGGCCTGGATACTACGGGTTGTTTCGAGGGTGTGTTTTTCTTCTTCTGTTTTTTCTTCTTAGCCATTTTCGATCACCGCCTTTTCTCCATCCACATCTTGAAAGAAGTCTGTGGTTATATCGTGCTGGTAATAAACGGCCAGCAAGCGTTTTACATCTTGCTCATCGGCCAGGCGGACATGCAGCCCATGATCACAGATACCTTTCTCCAATTGGCGCAAGGTGCCTTCGCTCATGTCCGCCTTCAGATCCCGCCGCAGAATCAAAACAAATTCTCGTGCAGAAGCGGAAGATGACAGGATTTCATCCAGATGACGCATATCCTCAATCAGCAATTTCCGAATGGCAGGGGTCGTTTCCTCTTCCAGTCTCTTCTGATAGAATTCCTTGTTTTGTTGGAAGGATTCCCTGGAATCGACAACCAAGAGCTCCACAGCGGGCTCTGCCCGCAGGAGGTTGGCAAGCGCCGTTACTCTGGCACGGATACCCTCGGATGATAGAACGGAAAGGTTATCGGGTCGGATGAGGAAAAAGACCAGCTCCGAATTGGAAGTCGTAATTCCATGTGATGCAATACCCTGCATACCCATGAGCTGTCGTGTGGACTGGTGTTGCCGAAGAGCCAATTTTTCTTTGCGAGTCATGGGTCAAGCCTCCATTCGTAGTATTGCTGCTGCAGGATTAGGAAACCGGCGGCCCTTCGTAAAAAGTCCAGGATGCTGGAGCCGTCCACCCGAATAGTAAGGAAGGAGAATAGGACGGTAATCACGAGTGGTATCATCCCGGCCCCCTGACTCAAAGCCAGGACAGAGAGGAGAAAACCGACGCCGATAATACCAATATCCCGCAGTTCCCAAAGCCAAAGCATTGGTTTTGCTTTCAGGTTTTCAGGATAGATAAACACATCTTCACCTCCTAGATGTCATTTCGATTCGAAGAAAACAATACCCTGCCAATTACCGGCAGGGCATTGTTGAGCATTTATTCCGACTCATCTGCAAGGGCTCGTTGGATGCAGTCCAAGAAGAATGCGTTCTGCTTGATGTGATTCTTTTCCAGATACGCCTTGAACTGTTCGAACAGATCTGCCGGGACCTGGAATGCCACGGTTCTCTTGTTGTCTGCCATATTGGGAGTTCCTCCTTTTTCGTATTCGTAGAATTGAGTGATCAGCCAGGTCATGTACTGGCCGAGGGTCTTGCCGGAAGCTTCCTGATTTTCACGAACCTGTGCATGCAGAGCGGATGGGATTGGAGCGCAAAGATTCTTGATGTCTTCCGCCATATCCTGACCTCCTTCTTGTGTAATTGCAAAGCAAGCATATATAAGTTCAGCGTAGAAAGCTATTCACGAAACCTAACAAAGAAGATGCGGTAAATGCAAGCATAATGGAAGAAGTATTATCTGGTTGTTGCCGCCTGCACGAGCGAGCGGGTGGTGTTGACAGCTGCTTGGGCTGTATAGACTGCCGACATGATATTGGCTCTGGTAGTGGTGTCCAGACCAAATGTCCCTGCAATCCTGGGCACCTCGCCAGCGGAAAGCATCAGACCTAATCCCAGCAGAGCATTCTCGCTGAATACCATCAGCCCTGCCACCAATATGGTGGCCTGCAGGAAAGCGGTAAGGCATAAGCCAATCACTTGCTTCATCCACTGGGTGAAGCCATCGGTGTATCCTCTAGGGATTGAAAACATATAGAGGCTTCCAACCGCGATCTGGATGAGAAGAATGCCGCCCCTTTTTAGATTTGCGAAAAACACCTTGATCACAGCATAGGCCATCAAAATTATGCAGAAGATCAGCATGAGTGGGTTGGTGCCAATTCCCCAGTGGCCAGCAGCCGCGATCTCCGTTAAGGAAGTAGACTCCATGTTTTCCAAAATTGCCGCGCCAAGATCTCCAATGCCCGAACCGGCTCCGGTGATACCTTGTGCAAAGGTCCCTTGCAGCGCAACGGATAACGAATATAGGCGAACTGGAACAACGGTAAACAGGTTCACTGCCAGAAAACCCTTAATGGCATTTAATGCAGCCTGTTGGATATTGCCACGGCCAGAAATATATTCTATTCCGCACTCAAAACCAGAAACGACCAGACTGACGCCATACAGAGCCCAACCGAGTTGGGAGAAGAATATGCCAACAGCGTGCACCCATTCCAATTCAAAAAGTTCCGCACCCATATTGCCCATCTGGGCAAAAAATGCGCCGAGAAAGCCAACGACCTGACTGTAAAACCAATCCATAAGAGCATCCATAATGGGATTGGCTACAAAATCCCAAATAAACATTAGGCACTAACACCTCCTCTCTAAAAGGTAACCGCACCCCTTCCTAATTAGGAGGGGGTGCGGCCTTCGATTCTTAGATGCCGATGATGCCCCAGATGTAATTGGGGGCCAGCAGTACGAAGATAAGGCAAACAAAGAGGATTGCAGGACCAGTCCATTCGAATTGTCCCCTCGTGCGGTAATCGAAGTACGACATTCCCAGCTTCACAAAGAATGCAATGGCAAGGATCATACTCAGGGCAGGAAAAACCACATTATCCACGACAGTCTTGATTTGCGTTGCGGCATCATCCCAGGTCTGTTCCACTGCACCGGCCACATCACCGCCAGCTGCAAAAGCGGGGACAGTGAGTAAAATCGCCATAAGGGAAATCACACAAAAGGCACATAAGTATTTTTTCAACTTCATGTTAATCACCCTTTCTTAAAAAATATCGAGCTGGAACCGGTGTGCCTTTCCTCCGAGCTGAAACCAGCTGAAAGGCCTTTGAACCTTTTGTTCTCCTCTGCTCATAGATAGTTCCTCCTCAAAATGGGAGGGCCGCCCAATTGGGCGACCCTCCTGGATGTAATGGAATTGGATCAATATCCCGTTCTGGGAAGGGGCTCGGAAGGCTTATAAACCTTGGTTACCCAACGGCTGGTTGCCATGATCCACTGTCCGTCATAGACACCGCCCACATCTGCCTGGTTAACGAACTGGGTGCCACCAGTGAGCCAAGAGACTACATTGCAATAGACCCTCGGTGCCTCCACCTGTCGGAAATTGGAGGGCACCACGCCGAAGGACACCATAAACTGGGTCACATACTCGTTGGAAGCCAAACCAAGTGCTGCAGGCGAGGCATCCAGCGTATAGTTCTGCATGGTACTCAGGTTGTCGTACATGGTGCGCCATGTACCGCCGCTCAGGTTGGTCTGGTAGACCACCTTGTAATTTCCAGGCACATTGTAGGTGCCGGTGATGATCTTATCCAGCCGTACCGCCTGGGTAGGCAGGGTATCCCTCCAGTAGAAGGAGGTGAGGCTGGTGGTGGAGTTGTTGCCGATGCCAGAAAAGTCATAGCGAATCTGCTGCCCAGGCATGACCTCCACATATCCGGTCTTTTTAATGCTGACGTTGGTATAGAGGCTCTTATTTGTCATGGCCGTCTTAACGATCTGACCGGCAAATTCGATCTCCGCCTCAATGGGAGTCTTGTCCAGGCCATAGAACTCGGCTGCCTGGGCTTCCACAACTTTGTACCGGCCCAGGGGCAGCGGCTTAGAGACTGCCACGCCATTTTTGTCCGTCTTGATGGTATCCACCAGCTTGCCGGTCCGATAGTTGTAGATCTCGAAGACGGTGTTGGGAATGGGGGTTCCGGCAGGCCAGCCGTTCATCGAGTTATAATCTGCCGAAGTTTTGGTAATCTGGATCTGTCCGGTAATGGGAGTGTTTTCCCACTCAACCTCGGTGGTCTCACCAGACTTCACGTAGACGGTTTTCTTCTGGGTGTCCGGGACATACCCCTCATTTTCCAACTCGCGCAGGTAGTAGCGGCCTGCCTCCAGATCTTCGATGTAGACATAGCCCCGGTCATCACTGGTGTACTGACCGATGGGGGTATTGCTGCTGTCATAGAGGAGGAAGGTCACCCCGTAGATCCCTTCGCCGGTAGTGCTGTCCGTCTTATGGATCAGGATACCGGACACGGCCTTATTGGTAATCTTGAGCGGCTCTGTCTTTCCGTTCTCCACCTCAAAGTAGTAGGGGGTGCTGTCCAGCTTGAAGCCATCCGCTGCCTCGACCTCCACCGCATAATAGGCACCGTCTTCCAGGGAAACGAAGACTCGACCGTTTTTGTCCGTGGTGACGGTATCGATCAGTTCGTCATCTACCTTACGGATCTCGAACGTGGTGCCAGGAATGCGCTCGGTCTGATCAGCTTCGTTGACCTTGATAATCTCAACCACGCCGATGGGATCGTTATAAAAAGTCAAGGTCTGCGTATCTGCCGGGTTTACCACCACGGTCTGGGACTGAGTGGCCGGATCAATGGTATAGCCATCAATGGTTTTCGTTTCCTTAACCACAATCGTGCCGGTCACACCACTGATTCGAATCTCGCCGTTGGCATCTGTGGTATAAAGGCCCTTGCTGGACAGGTGGCCGTTGTCAGCGTCCACATAGCCGCCATCGGCGTAGGTCAGCTCAAACTCCACACCAGCCAGAGGCTTTTTAGTCACGGAATCGAGCTTTCGAATGACCAGAGTGCCTTTCGCCGCATTATAGAAGCGCAAGGTCTGTACCTCACCGGCCTTAATCTCAATGGACTTGGGGGATGTATCCAGCACATAGCCCTCCACTGTTTTCACCTCTCTGGCGGTCACCGTGGTGCCGGGCTCCAAATCATCAATAACAATGCGGCCATTCTCATCGGTAATGTACTCTCCATTGCTGGAGCCAACGACCGCGCCGGAACTATCTGTGACCAAGAAAGTCACGCCCGCCAGCGGCGTTGTGGTACCCTCGATATACTTTTCGATGACCAATGTGGTACTGGGCGTGTTGGTGAAGTAGAGCGTCTGCGTATCATTGGGGTTGACCTGGACGGTCTGGGTCTTCTTTGCGGGATCAATGCTGTATCCCGGAATGGTTGCGGTTTCGGTCACTACCAGGGTGCCCACTACACCGTCAATCTGGATCTTTCCGTCCTTATCGGTAAAGTAAAGACCGTTGCTGGAGATGTAGCCGTTCTCGTCCGGCACGTACTCACCGGTAGATGTGGTCACCTTAAATGTAACTCCCTCGAGAGGTTTACCAGTAAGAGAGTCCCGCTTATCGATGATCAAACTTCCGGCCTTAGAGTTCTTGATGACCACTGTCTGTGTATCGCCGTTCTCGCCGATCACCACATTGGTGGTGGGCTGATCGATCACATACCCAGACGGAGCCTTCAGTTCAGAGATTACATAGGCACCTGGGGCCAGATTCGTGATGTGAATTTCACCATTGGAGTCCGTTGTGAAGATGCCATTCTGGGTGAGAGTGGAATCTCCAATGACACCATCCAGCCCAACTTCACATCCTGCTGCCGTAGTCACTCGGAATTCAGCACCAGGAAGAGGTTTGCCGGTGGCGCTATCGCGTTTCTGAATAATGAGCTCGCCCTTGGGCTGGTTCTTAAAGGTAAGCGAAACAGTTCGCCCCTCCTTGATCTGGATGGTCTGGGACTGGGTGTCAATCAGGAAACCTGCCGGAGCCTTCGTTTCAGTGACGACCACGCTTTTACCGGGAGCCAAGCCCTCGATGCGGATCTCACCGTTCTCGTCCGTGCGGTAGATTCCATTATTGTCCCCGATCAAAGTGCCATCCGCATACATGACCTTAAACTCGGCGTCCTGGAGAGTCACGCTGGGATTGACAGAACAAACCTTGCGAATCAGCAGGTTGCCATCCGGCATATTCTTAAACCGGACAGTGACTACCGACTGTTCTCCGCTGTCGGCCAGATAGACGGTTTCCGAAGACTGGATGATGCTATAGCCGTCCGCAGGGTCCACTTCCTCCAGAATATAGGTGCCAGGTTTGAGGCTGGTCCAAATAGCGGTGCCGTTTTTCCCGGTCACCTTCTGGCCAATAATCGTTCCACCGGTGCCAGATGTCCCGCCAAGGTAACGCAGCTGGAACGTGCAGCCCGGAAGGGCCTCACCAGTGACGCTGTCGTATTTCTCGACGATGATGGCGTTAAGGGGAGTATTCTGGAAGGTAACGGTTTTCTTTTCTCCGCCATGGAGAATGATCTTCTGAGTTGTGGGCTCTACCATCTGGAACCCAGGAGCAGGCTCTACCTCAGTGATGGTGTATTCGCCGGGATACAGCCGCTTTCCCTGCTCGTGAAGTCGGATCTCGCCGTTAGAATCCGTCAGGAACTCGCCAAAATCAATGGTGGCAGGTGCGTCAGCGGCCTCACCATTGCTGGTATAGGTTACATGGAATCGCGCTCCCTCCACGGGGGCACCGGCAACGCTATCCTCCTTGTAGATGGTGAGTTCTGGACTTTTGCTGTTCTTGAAAACAAGCTTCTTTTCATCCCCTGCATTCAGAGAGATCGTCTGGACCCGATCTGCGTCCTTATCGGGGAGGAAGTAGGGGGCCGGTACGGACAATTCAGTGACACGGTAAGTACCAGGTGCCACACGGAGGGTAACAGTACCATCCTGGCCGGTGGTGACATCATTCTGGTAATCACCATCAATGGCTTCAATCCGGAAGACGGTGCCGGAAATGGGGGTGGTGGAGTCTGCAGCATCGACTTTGGCGATGGTGAGCTGAGGCTGCTTCAAGTTATCAAAGATCAGCTGCTTCTCATCGCCAGGACCCAGCCAGATCGTCTGGGTAGGTTCCGCAGCCACCACATAGGGGTCAGGTACGGAGATTTCAGTCACTTCATAGCTGTCTACGGGAAGGCCGGTCAAAGTGGCCGTGCCGTCTTCACCAGTAGTAACATCCGTGTGGT
>ERZ791603.1540-NODE-1540-length-16654-cov-3.629074_pt1 | contig 16654 bp, 14 predicted proteins | sample MGYA00509966_ERZ791603 | MGnify/ENA primary metagenome ERZ791603 (study PRJEB30046, sample SAMN00791931) | human gut metagenome | study: EMG produced TPA metagenomics assembly of the A metagenome-wide association study of gut microbiota in type 2...
CAGGCAGCGGACTCGACAATGCAGGCGTCCGTCATAAATATAATGTATTGCAGCAGGCACTGGACCATTATCAGGGAGACGGAAGCGCACACGACCTGATCCGCTATTTCGGCGGACTGGAAATGGTAATGGCAATAGGCGCCATGCTTCAGGCAGCCGAGTTAAAGATGATTATCCTGGTAGACGGATTCATCATGACAAACTGCATCCTTGCAGCCTCCCAACTTTACCCTGAGGTATTGCATTATGCCATCTTCGGTCATCAGGGAGATGAAGCCGGACATAAGCTGGTACTTGATGCCATGGGAGCCAAGCCATTACTGAATCTGGGTTTACGTCTCGGAGAAGGAACCGGAGCCATCTGCTCCTATCCTATCATTGACTCTGCCGTACGGATGATCAACGAGATGGACAACTTTGCACATGCAGCCATCACCAAATATTTCTAATAAGATTTGCCGATGAATATATTAGCAGCATTTATCTTTTTTACCCGCCTCCCCTTCTGGCGTATCCGCGAAGTTCCGGCAGAATGTTTTAAACACGTTGTGCCTTACTGGCCTTTGTCCGGATGGCTCACGGGCGGCATCATGGCAGGAGTACTTTGGTTGAGCGCACAGATCCTCCCCTTCTCCGTTGCCGTATTGTTGGCACTTGCCGCCCGGTTATTGATCACCGGTGCCCTACACGAAGACGGGTTGGCAGATTTCTTCGATGGATTCGGAGGAAGTACGAACCGGGAGCGGATTCTTTCCATCATGAAAGATTCGCATATCGGCAGCTACGGTGTCATCGGGTTGATTTTTTACTTCCTTCTTCTATGGAGTCTTTTGATGTCGCTCCCTCTCTCCTTCGCATGTATTACATTGATTGCAGGCGACACGATAAGCAAGCTGACCTCATCACAAATCATCAACTTCCTGCCTTACGCACGGAAAGAAGAAGAAAGCAAGGCCAAAGTAGTATATAACAGAATGTCAGGCGGAGAATTTGCTTTCGGTCTGTTATGCGGTATACTTCCTTCAGCACTCCTGCTACCGTACCGATACTGGATGGCTATCGTATTTCCGCTGATCATGCTGTATCTGCTTTGCACACTGATGAAACGGAAGTTGCAAGGTTATACCGGCGACTGTTGCGGGGCACTGTTTCTTCTAAGCGAACTGTCTTTCTACCTGGGAATAGTTATACTAATGTTTATATAGTCATGGAAGTCATATTAATCCGCCATACCTCTGTCGATGTTCCTAAAGGAGTCTGTTATGGCCAGACTGATGTACCTTTGCGAGATAGTTTTGAAGAAGAAGCCTCAATTACGGCTCAACAACTACAGAACGACGTATTTGATGCCGTATTCACAAGCCCGCTGAGTCGTTGCACCCGCCTGGCAGACCACTGCGGTTATCCGGATGCCATTCGTGATGCCCGGCTGAAAGAGCTGAACTTCGGTGAATGGGAGATGCAGGAGTTTGATAAAATATGTGATCCGCGACTGGAGGAGTGGTATAACGACTACTTCCATGTAGCTGCTACAGGCGGAGAGTCTTTTATGATGCAGCTTCAACGGGTATCGGAGTTCCTGAATGAAGTGAGTGGAAAAGAGTATAAACGCATAGCCGTCTTTGCACATGGAGGGGTACTGATTTGTGCACAAATCTATGCAGGGATACTGAGAATGGAAGACGCTTTTGACGCACTGACACCTTACGGCGGAGTGGTCCGGCTGCAACTTAACTCAAAGACAGAAGAATAGTCAGCCACACCAACACAACCATCAGTACCTCTGCCTGCCGATTGACACAGACGGCTTTCTTCATATCCTCGGTTGTCAATGCCCGTTCGTTGTTGCCTATAAAAGGCTTCCACACCTCTTCGCCGAAATAATAGTGGGGCCCGCCGAAACGGCAATTCAGAATACCGGCCAAAGCAGCTTCGGGATAACCGGAGTTTGGGCTGGCGTGCCGGCTGCCATATTTACCCACGAACCTGAGCAAAGAAAACCGTCCGCTGACGAGGATCATCAACAAAGCCGTCAGGCGGGCAGGAATATAATTGGCAACATCATCGATCCGGGCCGCTATACAGCCGAATTGACGGTAACGCTCGTTGCGGTAACCGATCATAGAGTCAAGTGTATTCACCATCTTGTACGCCATCATGCCGGGCACTCCCAACACTGCATACCAAAAAAGTGGTGCAATTACCCCATCACTCAGATTTTCGGCTAAAGTCTCCAAAGCTGCGGTACGCACCTCTTGTGCAGATAGTGCAGAGGTATCCCGTCCCACAATGCGGGCCACTTGTTTACGCCCCTCGTCCAATGAACGGTCTACGGCTTCGAAGACCATCCGGACCTCACGTATCAGGGTTGTACCTGCCAGGCAACAAAAGATCAGCAGTGTTTGTATCAGCGCTGTCAGTATGATGGAATACTCTCCGATCACTTTAAAAAAGAGGAAGGTAAAAAAGTAGACTCCCACAATCAATGCTACCGACATCATTCCCCCTTTCCAAACGCGGGCCCTCCCCGCATTCAGACACTTCTCTCCCCAAGCTATCAGTTTACCGAATCCTACCACAGGATGCGGCAACCAGGACGGATCGCCTTGCCAGCGATCGAACAACCAGGCTAACGGTAACGGAAACAACCTGCAAAAATACACAAGGCTAATATACCAAAAGAACATTCCATCCATACTTTCTCTATCCTATCAGTCAGTCATTACTCCGCCATCCACTTCGCAATCGCTCCCACCAGTTCGTCATTCTCTTCCGGTGTCTGGGTGGCAATGCGGAAGAAACGTTCGTCCAGCCCTTCGAAGTTGGAAGCATCCCGAATCAGAATCCCTTCTTCACGGGCCAGATATTCCTTTAAAGCAGCAGCTTTTCCGAAACGCAGGCACACCAGCATAAAGTGAGTATCGGTAGGCCAGACCTCTAACCCGCCTATCGCCTCAAGCGAACTTTTCAGGCGGGCACATTCCGCCAGATAATCTTTCATGGAGAGACCGGCCGGGATGCCTTCGGAAAGCAGGTAGAGTCCTGCTTCGATGGCAAGCTGATTGACCGACCAGGGCATCCGGTTCGTACGCAGACGCCCTATCAGTCCGGGATGCGCAGTGACATACCCCAACCGAAGTCCCGGAATGGCATAGCGTTTGGTCATCGAATGTAGAAGGATCACATTGGGAAATCCGGCAGCTTCCTGCGCCGTAAAAAGCTCTTTCAGCGTGAAATACTCGTATGACTGATCGATCACGAAACAGACCCGGGGATGCTTTGCGATCAGTTCCGTCAGATACTTCTTATCACGCACCTCTCCGGTCGGGTTGTTCGGATTGCAAAGCCAGACCATATGCACGTCCTCCGGCACTGCATCGAGTGTGTACAGTGATGTGACCTTGTGCCCATGCATGCGGCAGGCATCGGCATACTCACTAAACGTAGGCATCAGAATGGCCGTGTTCGTTCCCCGAAAGGTCTGCGCTATCAGATAAATGGCTTCCGTAGCACCATTCGTCACGCAAACCGAAGCGGCAGGCAGAGCGTGGCGGTCCGCCAGACGGGCCTCCAGCGTATAAGGTTCCGGTTCGGGATAAGCGGATATGGCAGAGATGCGCCCGCACAAATGTGCACGCAGTCCGTCGAGGTTCACCTTATTATATACATTGGAACTGAAATTGCTCCGTATCGGGTAGCGGTATTTATAAGAATCGTCTCCGTGTCCTTCAATCATTGTCTGTCAATATTTGATAGATAAGCGGCAAGTCGACGTGCTTACGGACATGGGCTGCCAGTTTATCGTATTGTTCTTCTTTAAATGCTTTGTAATCAAAAGCCGTCTCTTTCAGTTTATCGGCGAAAGGCTCCAGCAGGTAATCGATAACTGAAGGATTGTCGAGAATGCCATGTACGTATGTTCCCATGCAGGTGCGGTCTACAAAATACCCATCCTCCCTTCCATCCGCCAGATGGTTGAGTGGAGAAACTGGAACATCCGCAAGGGGCGTGGTCGTTCCCATGTGTATTTCGTATCCTTCGCAGACAGCGCTGTCTTCAAGAAAACGAAACCGTACCTGGCGGGTAACCTTCTCTCCCTGCATGCGGGTGCTGACAGGCAGTAACCCCAATCCCGGCAAGCGTTCTATCTCGCCTTCCACATGATCGGGATCGCAAACCTCCCTACCCATCAGTTGGTAACCTCCACAAATGCCCATTACCGTGGCACCTTCGCGGTGGGCACGGACGATGGCCTGCGCCACTCCGTTGTGGCGCAACTCATACAGATCGGACAAAGTGCTTTTCGAACCGGGCAACAGGATGATATCCGCTTTCATCAACTCGTCCGTATTGTTGGTGTAGAACAGGTGTACACGCGGATCGCGCTCCAAGACATTGAAGTCGGTGAAATTGCTTAAATGACGAAGCAACACGACAGCCACATTCACTTTGCCTTGTCCGGCACGGATATTCTTGGTCTGAAGCATCACCGAGTCTTCTTCCTCAATATAGATATCTTTATAGTAGGGCACCACCCCAACCACCGGAACACCACAAAGATCTTCCAGCATCTTTACCCCCGACTCGAAAAGGCGGATATCTCCACGGAATTTATTAATCAATATCCCCTTGATATGCTTCCGCTCTTCCGGCCGAAGCAGCATCACCGAACCGTAAACACTGGCAAACACTCCTCCACGGTCTATATCGGCCACGAGAATCACATCTGCCCCGGCATGCATGGCCATGGGCAGATTCACCAAATCACTGTCACGAAGATTGATCTCGGAGATACTCCCCGCTCCCTCCATCACTACCGGATTATATCGGACAGCCAAACGGTCGAATGCGGCATGAACCTCTTTTCGCAATTCCTCCCGCCCTTCACGGCGGAAATATTCGTAAGCATTCCGGTTACCAATGGGGCGTCCGTTGAGCACCACCTGTGAAGTATGATCGGACGATGGTTTCAGAAGCAACGGGTTCATATCCGTATGGCAAGGCACACCTGCGGCCTCGGCCTGCACGGCTTGCGCCCTTCCTATTTCAAGTCCTTCGGGAGTGGCATAAGAGTTCAATGCCATGTTTTGTGCTTTGAATGGTGCCGGATGATAACCGTCTTGCAGAAATATACGGCAGAAAGCTGCGGCAATGATGCTTTTGCCTACATCGCTACCGGTTCCGGCCAGCATCAAAGGGTGTAAGTTCTTATTCATATCGTGTTCGTCACGTTAATGGGTGACAAACTTAGTGAAAATATTCGGGGAGAGCAAGTGGGCGTATCAAAAACTCACCACAGAGAGCACAGAGTAACACAGAGAGGGGGTATGTCGAAACTCGTATTCACAACAGATTTATACAGATAAGTATCATTAGTTATCAACAGATTAAGTCAGCTCCATGGAACTCTGTGTTACTCTGTGGTGGATAATGACACATTTCCAATCCATGCAGTGTGCCTCCATGTGGAAGTTATAACAGTCCCAAACTTTCTTGTCACATTCTTTGCTATTCCCACAAGATTCTTTATCTTTGTCATTTGAAAGCCGAAGAGAAATGCGGCATATTGAAACGTTTTGTGCGGAAAGAAAAGTACCAAATTTAATTAATGCATAAAAACAAGAACTTCAATAAATCAGTTTCATACGTGCGACGTAGGGTCGGGCGTGTGAACATATTTATGAAGTTCTAGGTATTGGTACTACCTCTTTCCGCGTAAATATGAACTCAGCGCCCGACTTCTTATATATAAGGTATACATAAGGATGTGGACGTTCATAATAATCAGAAAGGTATGAACAGACCAATCAAAGAAGTAACAAGGAGGGGCAGGCATGGCTAACTGGATAACCCTCAAACAACTGTCGGAGAAACGCGGTATTGCCGAATCCGACCTCCGCACATGGGCAAACTTGGGATATATCACTTCATCGAGGATAGAGAACGTCCTAATGATTGATGACGAAAGCCTGACCCAATATCTTGATGTTCACCAGACCAAAGATTTAGGTGAAAACTATCTGGAAAAGATTATCAAAGAAAAGGAACTGGAACGTGAAGTACTCCTCTCACAATGTGACGACGAACTATTTCTATTGAAAACCCAGAAACTACACCAACCGCTTTTTCATATCCTCATTCAGGAACTCGGCCAGTTGATTACAGACGATCATGAACGGGAAATATTCCTTTCCGTCTCCGGTGGCGAACCCATCGCACGGGTGGCGAAACGTAACAAAATGACGTATGCACAAGTGGCGACTTGCTATAGTTCCATCCTCCGGACTCTGGGTGAACATAAGGGACGAATTGCCACATTTCGCAGTCGGACGATGGAACTGATGTTCGATAAATGCAATACGGTCACACCCGTAAATACTCCCCTATCAAACCTTGTCGGCGCGCATGCCTATAATGTTTTATATGGAGAGATGGGATTCAGGACAGTACGCGACCTTCTACAATACGCCACCCAGAACGGATGGCAAAGCCTGAGACGCTTCAAGGGTATGGGACTGGTTACGTATAAGAGTGTGATGAACGCACTAAGGGATGCCAACTTCATCATTGTCCGCAAAGACGGAAACATCGAGCTGTCACCAGAGATAGCTGCACTGGTAATATAAAAAAGATAGAACCGAGTATCCCGAAGGGAATTGAAACAGATACAAAATACCCTTTTATCAAAATGATAATCCAAACGCTTCAGATTCGCTTTTTCCCGTACAAAGTACCAAGGATGGGCTAAAATCGCCGTATTTTCGCATCAAGAAAATACCGTTAGAGACCAATACATCAATTACGAGAACAAAAGGATACCTACTTTGCATTATCGTTTAACAACAGAAACAAAAACCAATAAAATATCACATTTTTATCAATCATCAACCTATCACTCTACGAGAGCAACCAGAGAAATAGGATCACTGTTTTCACTCCCAAATAAGAACAATATATGTAATGGAAGAAAACATATAGAGATATTGGGCAAAACTCTTATTCATTTTTGAAAAACACAACCGTCTTTCGGAGTAAATGCTTACTTCTTTTGGTCGAAATATCGGCTCTTCGAAGTGAAAACACAGACTCTTCCCCTTCCCAAGCCCGGTTTTCCGGGCAAAGAAGCAGAAAGTTCCGGGACATTCTCCCCTATATGGGTAAGAAAACAAAAAGGGATAGTTAGCAGAAAATGCCATTACCTGTCTTTTTGATCCAGAAAACATTTTATAAGGTACCAATTTGACAAACGAATATGTTATAATGAACTTCACCACAGATTACGCTGATTTACACAGATAAATATCATTCGCTATCAATTAATTTATTATCTTTGTATTTGTACTAAAAGAAACAAGATGTATTATGAAAGAGCCTGAAAAATACAAGCAACCAGAAGAGGAAACCACCCGACTGTCCGAGCCGACAGTAGCTTACAATAGTATGGCTTATCTCGAATTAGAAGCAGAAAAAGCAGAACTGATCCGGACTATTGCCAATATAGACAGTAAAGAAATCATCGATAAAGTGAAACAGAAACTTCACGATGTACTCGGTTTGAAAGAAAAAACTGTTGTTAAAAAAACAGTCCCTTGCCAACTCACAGAAGATGAATTTAAAGAAGAAATAGAACAAGCAATAGATGAAATACAACAAGGACAAACAATCAGTAGCCAAGAAATGCACACTACTTTTAAACACTATCTATTATGATGAAGATAGCATGGACAATTCGAGCACAAAAAAGAGTTATTGAAATTCTAGAATACAGCCAACAAGAGTTTGGCAACAAAGCAGCCGATCGCCTGGCAAGAACCATTGAGCAAAAAACGTTGCAATTAATCAATAACCCATTCCGAGGACCTGTAGAACTGATACTTGCCAAAGAAAAACAGATTAGCTGCCGATATTTACTCGTAAATCCTTATAAAATTATATATTATGTAGACGAAAAGGAAGAAACCATATTCATCGTAACTTTGTTTCATACACACCAACATCCTTCTAAGTTGAACAGAGAAGTCGGATTATAAAGACGGCATTCCTTTTATCTTCTGAACAAACCTCCCCCCTCGTCTGTTACAAGGACTCATAAACCTAAACCGTAACAGACGTATGGAAAAAAAGAAAATACCCGTCGCACTGATGATAGCGGCAGGAATGCTCTTATACAACAACACCGTCGCGGCGCAGAGCCTCCCTCCCACGCAGGAAACTTCGCAACATCAGCTTAGCTTTAACGAGGCGCTGCAACTGCTGCACAAAGGCAACCAAAGCCTGAAGATAGCCGACAAAGGCATCGACATAGCCCGTGCCGAACGTGGGAAGCTGAATGCTTTCTGGATGCCCAGCCTGCAATCGACCGGAGCATTTGTACACCTTTCGGAGAAGATAGAAGTGAAGCAACCGCTTTCTCAATTCACCGATCCGGCCAAAGACTTCGTACATTCCATCTTGCCGGACGATAAAATCATATCGTCCATACTCGATCAAATCGGGACGAACACCCTCATCTTTCCGTTGGCACCGCGCAACCTGACCACTGTCGACCTGACCGCCGAATGGGTATTGTTCGCCGGAGGCAAACGTATTCATGCCACTAAGATAGGCAATACGATGATAGACCTTGCCCGTGAGAACCGGGCACAGACCGATGCCACCCAACGAACACTGCTTGCCGAAAGCTACTACGGATTGCGCCTGGCACAAGAAATTGTCGGTGTCCGCCTGGAATCGTACAAAGCACTGAAGTTGCATTACGAGAACGCATTGAAACTGGAGTCCACCGGTATGATAGATAAAGCGGCACGCCTCTTTGCCCAAGTCAACATGGACGAAGCACTGCGTGAACTGGAAGCCGCCCGCAAGGAAGAGGCAGTGGTGCAACGCACCCTCAAGACCTTGCTGAATCTGGAGACGAGCGGAGACATCTCACCTTCCTCTCCCTTGTTTATCAACGATACTCTTCCTCCGAAGATGGAGTTTATGCAGGTAGTGGGCATCAGCAACTATCTGCTCAACCAACTGAGTCTTCAAGAACACATGGCCAAGCAGCAGGTCCGCATCGACCAGAGTGGCTATCTGCCCAATATCGCCCTTTTCGGCAAACAAACTCTTTATTCACATGGCATACAGAGCAACCTGTTGCCCCGCACCATGATCGGGGTAGGCTTCACCTGGAACCTTTTCGACGGACTGGAACGGGAGAAGCGAATCCGGCAATCACGCCTAACACAACAAACCCTTGCACTGGGACAGGAGAAAGCGCGTGACGACCTGTCCGTCGGGGTAGACAAACTATACACCGGCCTGCAAAAGGCACTCGACAACGTGCGGGCGCTGAACACCACCATCGAACTGAGTGAAGAACTGGTACGGATGCGGAAAAAAGCCTTCGCCGAAGGAATGGCCACTTCGACAGAGGTAGTAGACGCAGAAACCTTACTTTCGAAAACAAAAGTAGCCAGACTGGCGGCCTACTACGAATATGACGTGACGCTGATGAATCTGCTGGCACTGTGCGGAATACCGGAACAGTTCGGAAGCATGAAGGACGTCACCTCTCTTCCCATTACGGAGAACAGAAGAAATGAAATAGAAATCGAATGAACGGAGTAACCAATAAAACAATAATAAGAGATGGAGAATTCAGAATCTAAAAAAGGCAGAACCTTAAGTATCGCATTCATCGTTGTACTTGTGGCAGTAGCACTCTTCACCGTCATCGGAATGATTGCCATGCGCCACCAGCCTCTCGTCTTGCAAGGGCAGGCCGAAGCTACCGAGATTCGCATCAGCGGCAAACTGCCGGGACGCATCGACACCTTCCTGGTTGAAGAAGGCCAGTGGGTGAAACAAGGAGATACGCTGGTAGTCATCAACAGTCCGACTGTAGAGGCCAAGTATCGCCAGGTGGACGCATTGAAACAAGTAGCCGTAGAACAGAACAAGAAGATTGACGCCGGAACCCGCAAGCAGATCATAGCTACGGCGCAGCAATTATGGAACAAAACTCAAAGCGACCTGACATTGGCACGGACAACGTACAACCGTATTCTCACTTTATATAAGGACAGTGTAGTCACTTCTCAACGTAAAGATGAAGTGGAAGCCATGTACAAAGCCGCACAAGCGGCCGAACGGGCTGCTTACGAGCAATATCAAATGGCTGTAGACGGAGCGCAAAGTGAAGATAAAGCCTCGGCCCGCTCGATGGTCAATGCGGCCAACAGCACGGTTGATGAAGTTTCATCACTCCTGGTGGATGCCCGCCTGATCGCACCGGAAGATGGACAAATAGCAACCATCTTTCCTAAACGGGGCGAACTTGTCGCACCGGGCACTCCGATCATGAACCTGGTGGTGATGGATGATATACACGTGGTACTGAACGTAAGGGAAGACCTGATGCCGGACTTCCGCATGGGAGGTACATTCATTGGGGATGTGCCCGCCCTGGCCCAAAAAGGAATCGGGTTCAAGATATATTATATCAGTCCGCTGGGTAGTTTTGCTACCTGGAAATCGACCAAGCAAACGGGCAGCTATGATTTACAGACATTCGAAATCCACGCTCGTCCCACCAAGAAAGTGGAGGGGCTGCGTCCAGGAATGTCGGTACTGGTAGAAATCAAATAGAGAAATGAATACGATTCACCACAGAAGACACAGAGACTCACAGAGTTCTAATCTCTTGTTTACAGGATGTTTAAGAGAAAAGATATTCTCTGTGGGACTCTGTGCTACTCTGTGGTAAATCAAAACTCAAAGACAATCTAATTATGCAACACTCCCCTATAACCCGTGTCATACAACGTGAGTGGCAACGGATGACCTCTCGACGCCTCTACTTCGGTGTCTGCCTGGTACTTCCGTTGTTCACGCTCTTTTTCATGGCTACCATATTCGGCAACGGGCAGATGGAAAATATCCCCATCGGCATTGTCGACCGGGACAACACGGCCACTTCGAGAGATATTACCCGGCGGATGTCTGCCGTACCCACCTTCCGGGTAACCCGCCACTTCGTTGACGAAGCCGAGGCACGCAAAGCGGTACAGCAGAAAGAAATATATGGTTATCTCTCGATCCCTCCCCGCTTTGAACAGGATATGATATCGGGGCAGGACGCCACTCTGAACTATTATTATCACTATGCCCTGCTCTCGGTGGGAGGTGAGTTGATGGCCGCCTTCGAAAGCTCGCTCGCACCCGTAGCTCTCTCCCCCATCGTGATGAAAGCTGTGGCGCTGGGAGTGAACGAACAGCAGATAGAAACCTTTCTGCTCCCCGTGCAAGCCAACAATCATCCCATTTATAACCCGTCGCTGGATTACTCGGTCTACCTGAGCCAGCCTTTCTTTTTTGTACTCTTTCAGGTGTTGGTACTGCTTATCACGGTATATGCCGTAGGAAGCGAAATAAAGTTCGGTACAGCCGGTCAATGGTTGCAGGCGGCGGGCGGCGACATCACGGTTGCCGTTACGGGCAAGCTGTTACCTTATACGCTTATCTTCAGCCTGATCGGTATATTGGGCAACTTTGTCATGTTTGGCATCCTGCATATACCTTTTCAAGGGAGTTGGCTGCTGCTCAACGTCATGACAGTGCTCTTTATCATTGCCACCCAGGCACTGGCATTGTTCATCTTCTCCCTGTTCCCTGCCGTGGCAATCATCATCAGTATCGTATCCATGGTCGGCTCGCTGGGAGCTACTTTATCCGGTGTCACCTTTCCGGTACTCAACATGTATCCGTTGGTGCGCGACGCCTCTTATCTGTTTCCGGTGCGCCATTACACCGAAATTACACAAACCATGCTCTACTATGGCGGCGGATTTATCCACCTACGGCCTTCGGCAGTGATACTCTGTATCTTCCCGTTATTGACGTTGGCGATGCTTCCGCACCTCAGACGAGCCATAATCAGTCGTAAATATGAAAACATCCGGTAAACTTTCGCAGATTTCCTTTATCATCGCACGTGAGTTTCGTGCCATCAGCACCAGCTATGCCGTACTGTTGGTACTGATGGGAGGTATCTTTGTTTATGGGTTGCTCTATAACTATATGTATGCTCCCAATATCGTGACCGACGCTCCGGTGGCAGTGGTCGACAACTCGCACAGCAGCCTTAGCCGGCAATACATCCGTTGGCTCGACGCCACGCCGCAAGTAGCCGTATACGCACAAGCCATGGACTATCGGGAAGCCCGCGAATGGATGAAAGAGGGCAAGGTACAAGGCATTCTGTACATTCCGCATGATTTTGAGACCCGTGTCTTCCAGGGACGCGAGGCTGTATTCTCACTATACGCCACCACAGACGCCTTTCTCTATTTTAAAGCGCTGCAAGAAGCCACTTCACGTGTATACCTTGCCATCAACGATGCCCATCGCATGGACGGTGCCGTATTCCTCCCCCCGCAGGGACTGCTTGCCGTGGCCATGGCCAAGCCCGTAAACGTGACCGGCACCGCACTCTATAACCACACTGAGGGGTATGGTTCTTATCTGATTCCGGCTGTCATGATGGTCATTATCTTCCAGACCTTATTGATGGTTATCGGTATGCTGACGGGTGACGAGTATCAGCACCGCTCCACAGAACCGTTGCTTCCGGGGGGCAGGACAGCGGATAAAAGCGGACTCTGGGGAGGGGCAATGCGTCTCGTTGCCGGAAAGACTTTTGTGTACTGCGGACTTTATACGGTCTTCTCCATGTTCTTGTTAGGATTATTACCCCACTTCTTCAGCATTCCCAATATCGGAAACGGACTGTACATTACCGCTATGATGGTACCTTATCTGATGGCGACCTCTTTCTTCGGGCTGGCAGCCTCGCGTTACTTCACCGATTCGGAAGCTCCGCTGCTGATGATCGCTTTCTTCTCGGTAGGCTTGATTTTCCTGTCCGGAGTCTCCTACCCGCTGGAACTGATGCCATGGTATTGGCGCATGGCACATTACATCCTCCCGGCCGCACCCGCCACGCTTGCTTTCGTCAAGCTAAACTCGATGGGAGCCGATATGGCAGACATACAGCCGGAATACATTACACTGTGGATACAGGTGATCGTCTATTTCGGGCTCAGCGTGTGGGTATACAAGAAAAAGCTGGAAGCGTGAACCAGAAGCGTGAACCCTTCCCCAACTCGGAGATTACGCCAATATGTCCGCCCATCTTCTCGATAATGCTTTTGCACAGAGGAAGCCCCAACCCGGTACCTTGTACAAAACTGTCCACTTTCATAAAGCGGTCGAAAACAGCTTCCTGATTTTCAATGGAAATACCGATACCTGTATCTTCTACGAACATTTCAAGTTGCTGCCGGGCGTCGATCCGATAGCCGACAGTGATGGTGCCTCGATGCGTAAACTTAATCGCATTGCTCATAAAGTTGGTAACCACCTGATTCAGATATCCGCTGTCGGCACTGAACCAGGCATCGAGCGGTGAGTCCTCGTCAATCTGCAGTTCGACTCCTTCGGGCACCTTGTTCCTCATCTTCTGCACCATCATGGCACAGAACTGATAAAGGCAGACAGGTTTCGGCATATACTCAAACGATCCCGCATCGATCTTTGAAAGATCGATGATATCCGAAAACAATTGCAGAAGCAATGTATTGTTTTTCTGTATGGTCCGGCGGAACTCTTCCTGCTCTGCCGGATCGTCAACCGTCATCAGAAGATCGGAAAAGCCTACAATGGCATTCAGCGGCGTACGTATTTCATGACTGATGTTTGCCAGGAAAGCAGACTTCAGCCGATTGGACTCTTCCGCCTTGTCCCGTGCGGCCCGAAGCTCCGCTTCCGTCTCTTTCTGAACTGTTATATCATAGTTCACCTCTACCAGTTCCAACCGTGGATTGGGTGACTGATAGGCAGTCACCATAGAAGACTTGTGTATCCAGTTCCACCGATCCGAACCATCTGCCGGACGAATACGCAGATCACCGTCAAAGAAGCGTTCCGTACCCGCTTTCGCCTTTTCATAAAAATCGAGCACTGACTTACGGTCATCAGGATGCATGTGTGAAAAGATACCGATAATGTCCGCCAAAGGTGTATCATGGCTTTCTCCCAGATTACGATACCACTGGCGGACGGCGAATCCGGTGTGATCCAGCAGATTGATTTTGGCATACCCCACTTTGGAATAATCAGAGATAATAGAGAAGAAGTTCTCAAAGTCATGCACCTTACTCAGCGCATTGTTGCGCTCCGTATTATCGATATTGACCAACAGGTAGTTTGACAGGTTGTCTTCCGCATCATAAAGCATCAGGCTCCGTATGTCGAGATCCATCACCCCTCTTCGCTCCGACTGAAAAAGCCTGCGTTCTTCATCAAAATCGTATTTCAGATGAAATGTACCGGGACGGCCTTCCCGAAGGCTTTCATGTATATCCCGGGTCATATTGGGACTTTCAAACAGGTTCAGTCCGATGATCCGGCTCTTATCGCCGACACCGAATATCTCGAGGTTGCGGTTATTGCAGTCCAGCAACACACCTTCCTTATTATATAGTTCGAGACCCACCGGAATATTGGTGAATATATCGTGAAACAATTTTTCGCTGTGCATCACCCGCTCTTTGATGATGCGCAGCTCCATGCAGATGCTAATGATATTTGCCAGCGAAGAGAACCATTGATAATCTTCACTGTTCCACTTCCGGTATCCGTCTACGATGTCGATACCCATATACCCCCATACCCCTTCCTCACGCATCAGAGGTGCCAACATCATCGAGTTTGTCCCGTTTTCGGCCAGTACTTCGCGATCACGCACGGCAAGCGGAGGCAGTTCATCGGGTGAGTTCAAAATAACGGGACGATTAGCATGTATCTGCTGATAGAACCAGGGAGCATCTTCCGAACAGATATTCTGTAGTTTCTCTTTCAGGGTGATCACGTTACAGGCCGCCACTTCATAAAGGCAGCTTTGATTTCCGTTTTTCCAGTTGTAGCGCACGATGTAGACCCGGGCACCTTTAAAGAAGTACAGAATGTCAGCCAGCATTTCTTCAAACAATTCGTCACCGGTATCATTACTCAAAAGTTTCAGGAGCGAGTTGGCAATGGAGTTCTGGCAATAGAGCAAATTGTTGATGCGCTGATTCCATGCACATTGATAACCTTGTATCTCCGGACTCTCTATCCGCTGGCCATATCCGGTGGCAATCAATTGCCCTTCTTCATTCTCCTCCTCCATGCTCAACGCACAATGTATCCAGAATACATTACCGCGACCGGAAGTCACAGGAAAGGTCTGTTCGAACACCCCCTTCCGAGGTATGGAGGTAAACTCATCCGTAATGCGCTTACGATAATCCTGTCGTACGGTAGACATCAACTCGTCAATGTCTAACCATTCACTACTGACTTCCAATGATTTAAGCAGGGTTTCCGAAATAAAACACTTTCCTGTAGTGAAGTTCACTTCCCACCATCCGATCTGTGCCGAAGCACAAATCCTGTTTAGTTTGGCTATGTCGCCCAAAGGATTTTTACTAATCATCATGTTTGCTTTGTTTTGGAAGGGAAACAGTTACTGCCCGAGTGTTTTCACTTCGTTTTTATATCATCTTCCCTGTCCCTCTGCCGGAAAGGATTTGGAACGGATGCTTGTTTTTATTTCTTCTTTGTCTTATATGCGAAAGCCTGCCAGCGTTCCTCCGGCCAGTCCTGTTGTTGCATGTCGAAGCGTGCCATTACAAAAAACAGATCGGACAGACGATTGATAAAGCTCAGAATCTCTTCCGGAACAGCATCTTGCCGATTCAAGGTCCAGAGCCGCCGCTCTGCACGGCGGGCTACGGTACGGGCAAACTGTAACTGAGCAGAGACAGGTGTGCCACCGGGCAACAGGAAATAACCGTTCTCTTTCAGTCTGGCAGTCATTGTATCCATCTCTTGCTCACAGAAAGCCGCCAGTCCGGGCGACAGCACATTCGGATTCTTATCGCGAATGGCGGATGGAGTAGCCACATGACTCATAACCACCATTAACTCTCTTTGGAGGTGGTGCAGCAACTTCTGCCAGTCATGCTCCTGAGGGAGCAATGAACGGATAATGCCGATCACTGCATTCAATTCATCGATGGTCCCGTTCGCCTCGATCCGGATATCATCTTTCTCTACCCTTTCTCCGCCATGAATGCCGGTTGTTCCCCGGTCACCGGTCCGTGTATAGATTCGTTTCATCATTCAAACAATTTAAGTAAATCGATCTCTCCCCAGTATAGATGCGTATAACTGGCTATCACGTTTTTATATCGGAACACAGGTGTACTGACAGGCATTCTCTTAGCATTGTATACCTGAGTGACAGATTCCAGTGACTCTTCCGGTTTCGGCTCGAATTGTGTATAGTGAAACTCGTGTCCGCGAAGATGTTGGCCGTTATAATCGAACTGCCGGTACCCCAGAGTCAAGCGCCTGTCAGCCTTACGATTCGAGATAAAGAACGGAAGTACCCCTGCCTGCAACCCGACCTCACTGTCCGAGTGCTCCGACCGGTCAAGGAGAATGCCTTTAGAGAGATAAATCATTCCTCCGCATTCGGCAAGTACTCGTCCGCCGGACTCCGCGTAGTTACGTATAGACTGCATCCTTTGCCAAGCCTGACGCAATTTCTCATAATGCTTTT
>ERZ791603.1561-NODE-1561-length-16520-cov-3.263346_pt1 | contig 16520 bp, 9 predicted proteins | sample MGYA00509966_ERZ791603 | MGnify/ENA primary metagenome ERZ791603 (study PRJEB30046, sample SAMN00791931) | human gut metagenome | study: EMG produced TPA metagenomics assembly of the A metagenome-wide association study of gut microbiota in type 2...
CCCATTGTATAGCCCGCGAGCTTCTGCACTATCTGCATAACCTGCTCCTGGTATACTATACAGCCGTAGGTCGGCTCTAAAATACTCTCAAGCTCCGGCGTCACATAGCTTATCTCATTTGGATTGTTCTTGCCCTTTATATAGTTTGGGATGAAATCCATAGGACCCGGACGGTAGAGCGAAATACCTGCCACGATGTCCTCAAAGCTCTGTGGACTGAGCTCCTTCATGAAGCTTTGCATACCGGCAGACTCTAACTGGAATACCCCTTCCGTCTTTCCTGTTCCGATAAAGTCAAGTGTGCCCTTATCGTTGAAATCAATATGGTCGATATCCACATCAATGCCCCTTGATGCCTTGATATTCTTCACGGAATCCTTTAGCACCGTAAGTGTACGAAGCCCCAGAAAATCCATCTTTAAAAGGCCAAGCTCCTCGAGCTGTACCATATTGTACTCTGCGGTAGGGCTTCCGTCATTTGCCCTTCCAAGAGGCACATAATCGCTCGCCACACCCGGATAAATTACCACTCCTGCGGCATGCACTGAAGTATGGTTTGGCAGTCCCTCGAGCCTTTTTGCCATATCTATCATTTCATGCACTCTTGCATCACTCTCGTAAATGCCCTTGAATTCAGGGTTCATCTGAAGTGCCTTGTCAATTGTGATATTCAGCTCCTGAGGCACCATCTTTGCAAGCCTGTCAGTCTCTGCATATGGGAAATCCAGCGCTTTTCCGACTGATTTTATGACACCTCTTGCCGCCATCGTACCAAAGGTGACTATCTGCGTTACCGAATCGTGTCCGTACTTCTCCTGAACATACTCTATGGCGCGATATCTCTCCGCGTATTCAAAATCCACGTCGATATCAGGCATGGAAACTCGCTCAGGGTTAAGAAATCTTTCAAAGAGCAGATTATATTTAACCGGGTCAATATCCGTAATCCCGGTACAGTAGCACACCCTGCTTCCCGCCGCTGAGCCTCGTCCCGGGCCTACCCAGCAGTCGTGCGTGCGGCACCAGTTGATATAATCCCACACGATAAGAATATACTCTATAAAGCCCATGGTCTTTATGATACCAAGCTCATAGTCCATATCGGCATGTATCTTTTTTAGCTCCTCATCACTATACTCGCCACAGCCTATATACTTCTCTCTAAAGCCCTTCTCGCAGAGCTCTGTGAGGAAGGCTTCGGCGCTGTCATAGCCATCTGGCACCTCATACTTTGGAATCTTGTAATTGCCAAACTCAAGCGTTACATTGCATCTGTCGGCAATTTTCTGTGTATTCTCAATGGCCTCTGTGGCATATGGGAAAAGCGCTCTCATCTGCTCCTCGCTCTTCACGAAAAACTGCCCGCCATCATAACGCATCCTATCCTCGTCCGACACCTTTTTACCGGTCTGGATGCACAAAAGCACATCATGCGCCTCCGCATCGGATTCGTAGGTATAGTGCACGTCATTAGTACACACTAACCCTATTCCAAGCTCCTTACTCATCCTAAGAAGCTGCTGGTTCACGAGCTTCTGGTCATCAATACCATGGTCCTGCAGCTCAAGGAAGAAGTTGTCTTTTCCAAAGCAGTCCTGCAATCTCCTTCGCCTCGTCATAAAAGCCTCTGACGATGTATCTCGGGATTTCTCCTGCCAGACAGGCAGACAGGCATATAAGCCCCTCGTGATATCTCTCAAGCGTCTCAAAATCCACTCTCGGCCTGTAATAATAGCCCTCTGTGAACCCTATTGACACTATCTTCATGAGATTGGCATAGCCTGTATTATTTTCAGCAAGCAGAATCAGATGATAATACCTGTCATCACCGTGACTTGTCTCCCTGTCAAAGCGTGAATTTGGCGCCACATATACCTCGCAGCCTATGACCGGATTGATATCATTTGCCTTTGCCGTCTTGTAAAACTCCACCACACCGTACATATTGCCATGGTCTGTGATTGCGGCAGAGTTCATGCCAAGCTCCTTGACGCGCTTTACATATTCTTTTATCTTGTTTGACCCATCGAGCAGACTGTACTCGGTATGGGTGTGAAGATGACAAAATGACATTTGGATTCCTCTTTCTTTATTTTTGTATCAGCGCCCAAGCTCTATGTGTATAAACACTGCAAGCGAATTGGGCTCCTGCATATATGTGATAGTGCCGCCTCTTGCTGTCGGTATGAGATATTTGTAGTCACCCTTCTCAAAAAGACTGTGACACGCAGTATCATAGGTTTCTTTGTCCGAAAACTTGAACGTGATATAGTTAGATGACGTTGTCATGCCCTGTAATGTTTTAAGGTCGTAGGATGTAAAATACAGCCCATTCCTATAATAATAATCATCCTCCACAGTCGCTTCCTGCGGCAGCATATCCTCATTGTCCAATGTACGTGTTAGCTTTACCACATCAAGCGGCACTCCGAACCAGCTGTATGATATGCCCTTTCCCAGATAATCACCATCACCGTAGGTACAGTCCACCGCACACCACGCACCGTCCAGATATACCATATTCCAGGCGTGGTTTGCATCAGATGTGGTGCCTGTCACAATAAGTGAGCTGATACCGGCCCGGTCACACAGATACTTAAACATCATCGCATAGCCCTGACAGACCGTCCTTCCAAGCACTGCTGAGTACATATCCTGGTTGTGAGGAGAATTCTCCTCATACTCGGCATGCTCTATCACATATTCATAGAAATGCACTGCCTTGTCATAATCCGATGCACCTTCATCGATACCTGCCATACAGGCTGACACATAGCCTGAAATCGTACTTATTGCGTTGTCGATATCAGACTCAGACATATTGTATACAGGTGAAAAAATGATGCTGTTTCTCACAGTATACTGACTCTTTTCTATGTAGAAAAACTGTGGATTGTCAAGCAGCACAAACTGCTGTATACGGCTAACGTTGTCAGTGTCTGTAGTATTTAACGAAATTCCATCCATGCGCTTTTGCATCATCGCATAAATCTGCCTGTAAATAAGCTTGTCATCATCTGACAGTTTCTCGTAATAGTAGTGATATTCCCCTGTAAATACTGACTCGTCGTACTCTGTCTGTTCGCCGTTTAAATAGTCTGTTGTGGTCTGCATCTGCCCCTTTACAGCTCTATGTATAGCTGTAGGAAGATCAGCTATGGCACCGGCCATGCCTCCTGTATTTAAGCATTTTGCAGCGAACATAAAGCAACAGGCGGCAAACACAAGTGCCAATATTGTTTTTAAAAGCTTTTTCATCTATTCCCCCATTTAAATGAACTGTAATCGTTGCCGGTCACACTGTTAGGTGTTACCGGTAACAGCCATAGCAAGCCTGCATATCAGGTACAGTACAAAAAGATGCACCGGATAAAAGGCGTAAAACACATATTTAAGAGAAATACCTCTTTTTCCATTGTAATAGCGAAGAGGTATAAGCATAAACAGTGCAAAAAACTCTATGGTACCTGAGAAAAGTCCAAGCAGTATGACTGCCACCGCAAATGCAATCTCACGGTTTAAAGAAAGCAGGTACATCATGACAATACAGCCCACCCCCGCTGCTCCATAATCGCAGCAAAACACAAACTCTGCAATAATCATAATAACAAGTACCACTGATACCATTACTATACACCTGATCAGTGTTATAAAAAACCACTTGACTGCAGAGGATGACTTTTCTATTTTATCGACCGACTTAAGCCAGTCAAGCACTGTGATGGCAAGCAAGCCTAAAAGCAGTGTAAAAAACACATTGTTGCTCTTAAATTCGAGCACTGTATTGTTTATTGCAAGGTCAAACGGTATCTCAGAGATAAGCGCGAATATAAACATCCTCGCAGCATATTTTTCCCTACTGTGTGTATATTTGAATCCCTCCACAAGCAGGAAGCAGAAAACAGGAAAGGCCATGCGCCCTATAGAACGCATGACCCAGTAGATATCAATAAGCGTTTGTCCACCTATCCCATTATTTATCATCTGAAGAATAACCGTTGCCGCAGTATGGTCTATGAGCATGGTAAAAATGGCTATAAGCTTAAGCGTGCTTCCACTGATACCAGACTTTGCGATAACTTTTTCCAAAATCCTATACTCCTGCCATATTTACGGTAATCCTGTCAAGATGCCAGATATCGTCCACATATTCCTGGATTGTTCTGTCTGAAGAGAACTTTCCTACATGTGCGATATTGAGCAGTGCACTCTTTCTCCATGCGCTCTTATTCTTGTAATAATCATTAATCTTCTGCTGTGCATTTGCATATGAGCGGAAGTCTGCGAGGATAAAGTAGCGGTCAGCCACCTGTCCCTGCTGTGGATTGAGCAGTGAGTTATAAAGCTCCCTGAAAAGCTCATGGTCATTTGGTGAATATGTGCCGTCTACGAGCTGGTTTACTACCTTTCTGAGCTCTGCATCGCTATTATATACATCAACAGGATTGTAGTCATGTCTGTTCTCGTGTGAGATGACCTCATCAGAGCTCATTCCAAAGATAAACATATTGTCAGCCCCTACCTCATCGAACATCTCGACATTGGCACCATCCATAGTTCCGATAGTGAGCGCTCCATTGAGCATGAACTTCATGTTTCCTGTTCCGGATGCCTCCTTGCTCGCTGTGGAAATCTGCTCGCTGACATCTGCTGCCGCAAAAATAATCTCGGCATTGGATACCTTGTAATCCTCAATAAATACGACCTTGAGCTTGCCGCCGATAGAAGCATCGTTATTTATGACATCAGCCACACTGTTGATGAGCTTGATTGTTTTCTTTGCATTTCTGTAGCCAGCTGCTGCCTTTGCTCCAAAAATGAATGTTCTAGGATAGAAATCCATAGACGGATTTTCCTTAATCTTATTGTACAGATACATCACATGAAGGATATTCATGAGCTGTCTCTTGTACTCGTGAAGTCTCTTGACCTGCACATCAAAGATAGAATCCGGATTTACATCAATACCGTTGTGCTCCTTGATATACTTTGCTAAACGCACCTTGTTTGCTCTCTTAATCTCAGCAAACTCCTGCTGTGCAACAGGGCTGTCCGCATAAGCCTTGAGCTTTGAAAGCAGTGAAAGGTCTGTAATCCAGCCTGCTCCTACCTTTTTTGTCGCCCAGTCAGCAAGTAGCGGGTTTGCATGTGCTAAGAATCTACGCTGTGTGATTCCGTTTGTCTTGTTATTGAACTTCTCAGGGAACATCTCATAGAAATCATGAAGCTCCTGATTCTTAAGTATCTCTGTGTGAAGCTTTGCAACACCGTTTACAGAATAGCCTGCTACGATAGCCATATTTGCCATCTTGACCTGTCCGTCATAGAGGATAGCCATCTTTCTTACCTTGTCCTCATTACTCGGATATTTCTCGTTAATCTGAATTACAAATCTTCTGTTTATCTCGTCAACAATCTGGTATACACGCGGAAGCAGTCTCTGGAATATCTCAATTGGCCACTTCTCAAGTGCCTCAGCCATGATTGTATGGTTGGTGTAGGCTACACATCTTGTAGTGATATCCCATGCATCATCCCATGGCAGATGCTCCTCATCCACAAGGATTCGCATAAGCTCTGCAACTGCAACCGTAGGGTGGGTATCGTTCATTTGGAAAACAACCTTATTCGGAAGATCCTTTAAATCGCTGTGATGCTTTTTAAACCTTGCGAGTGCACGCTGGATACTTGCTGATACAAAGAAATACTGCTGCTTTAAGCGAAGCTCCTTTCCCTTTACATGGTTGTCGTTTGGATAGAGTACCTCAACAAGATTTCTTGCAAGATTCTCCTGCTCCACTGCCTTGTCGTAGTCACCCTGGTCAAAGGACTCGAGAGAAAAACCGTTCTTTGGCTCGGCATCCCATATCATAAGTGAATTGACCACGTTGTTGTCATATCCGACTATAGGCATATCATATGGCACTGCAAGCACCGACTGATAGTCCTTCTGCTCAAAATGAAGCTCTCCGTTTTCATCTGTGCTCTCCTGCACATATCCGCCAAACTTGACCTCGTAGCAGTACTCAGGACGACGAAGCTCGAATGGATATCCGTCCTTGAGCCAGTTGTCAGGCACCTCAATCTGGAAGCCGTCTGAAATCTGCTGCTTGAACATACCATATCTGTATCTGATTCCACAGCCGTATGCAGGATATCCGAGTGTGGCAAGTGAATCCATGAAGCATGCTGCCAGTCTTCCAAGTCCGCCGTTTCCAAGTGCCGGGTCCGGCTCCTGGTCCTCGATAGCATTGATATCCACACCGATTTCATCGAGAGCCTCCTTAACCTCCTTATATGCTGAGAGGTTTATAAGATTGTTGCCGAGAGCTCTTCCCATCAGAAACTCCATAGACATATAGTAAACAACCTTTGGATCATCCTTGTCCATCACTCTCTGTGTGGCAATCCACTCATCCATGATGACATCCTTTACAGCCTCTGATACAGCCTGATAAAGCTCCTGCTGTGTGGCATCATCTATAGTCTTACGATATTTATTTTTTAAATTGTCTGATACAGTCTTAATAAACACCTTTTTGCTAAACGTATTATCTCTCATCTTTTTCCTCCTTATGGCACTAAAAGGGAGCAAATTAATGCTCCCTCTAGTGCAGAGATTATTGTTTTTCAACTGCAAGCTTAACAGCCTCGCCATTAATCTTCCAATCCTTTTCATAGCCCTTAAGTTCGCCTGATTTAATTGATACGGCAAGAACCTCGGTTTTGATTTCATCACCAAACTTTTCAAATACATTTGAAAGCTTCTCATCTGCCTTGTATGTCACGGCGATGTGATCCATGACCTCAAAGCCTGCGTCCTTACGCATTGTCTGGATCTTACTGATGATTTCTCTTACAAAACCTTCCTCGATAAGCTCAGGAGTGAGGTTAGTGTCAAGGACAACTGTGATGTTGTTGTCAGACTGTGTCACATATCCCTCCATCTGAGTCATCTCGATAAGTAAATCCTCTTTAGATAATACAACTTCATCGCTAATACTGTCAAGCTTGAGAGAGCCGGTGCTATTAAGCTCCTCCATAGCCTTATGACCATCAAGCTCAGCCAGAACTGACTTAATCTGGCCAAGGTATTTACCATACTTAGGTCCCACTGTTCTAAGCTGTGGCTTGAATTTGTAGGTGGTGTAGTGTGATACATCATCAGTGAACTCAACCTCTTTTACATTGAGCTCGTCTGCTATGATATCCACATAAAATTCATCCAGCTTTTCCGGAGCCTTTACAAACATTTTACCGATTGGCTGACGGTTTTTGATATTTGCCTCATTACGGCATGCACGTCCGAGTACTACAACCTTAAGTACCTCGTCCATATCAGCCTCGAGCTTTTTGTCAATCAGCCTCTCATCAACTACAGGGTAGTCGCACAGATGGATTGACTCCGGTGCGCTCTTGTCGATAGAGCAGACAAGATTTCTGTAGATATCCTCTGTCATGAAAGGAATCATAGGAGCTGCTGCCTTTGATATGGTGACAAGTGCTGTGTAAAGTGTCATGTATGCGTTTATCTTGTCCTGCTCCATTCCCTTTGCCCAGAAACGCTCACGGCTGCGGCGTACATACCAGTTACTCAAATCATCTACGAACTCCTGAAGATACTTTGCAGCCTCCGGAATCTTGTAGTTTGACAGGCACTCATCCACTCCTGCCACTGCTGAGTTGAGCTTTGAAAGAATCCACTTATCCATTACTGCAAGCTTATCATACTCCAGGCTGTATTTTGTAGCGTCAAAATTATCGATATTTGCATAAAGCACGAAGAATGCGTATGTGTTCCAGAGTGTTCCCATGAACTTACGCTGTCCTTCAAGCACGAGCTTTCCTGAGAACTTCTTTGGAATCCATGGAGCTGATGCTGTGTAGAAATACCATCTGATAGCATCTGCACCATATGTCTCAAGTGCATCAAACGGATCTACAGCGTTGCCCTTTGACTTGGACATCTTCTGTCCGTTCTCATCCTGTACATGTCCAAGCACTATGACATTCTCATAAGGAGCCTTATTGAAAAGGAGTGTAGACTCAGCCATGAGTGAATGGAACCATCCACGTGTCTGGTCAACTGCCTCTGAGATAAACTTGGCTGGGAACTGCTTCTCAAATACATCCTTGTTCTCGAATGGATAGTGGTGCTGTGCAAATGGCATGGCTCCTGAATCAAACCAGCAGTCAAGCACCTCAGGTACACGGTGCATATCCTTGCCACACTCAGGACACTTGATTGTCACAGCGTCGATGTATGGTCTGTGAAGCTCTACCTCTGCTGCCTTTGGATCTCCTGCTTTTTCAGCGAGCTCCGCACGGCTTCCGATACACTCTCTGTGTCCGCATTCACACTCCCAGATATTGAGCGGTGTACCCCAGTAACGGTTACGTGAGATAGCCCAGTCCTGTATATTCTCAAGCCAGTTTCCGAAACGTCCTGAACCGATAGACTCAGGAATCCAGTTTACTGTATTGTTGTTTCTGATAAGGTCATCCTTTACTGCTGTCTCCTTGATGTACCATGACTCTCTTGCATAGTAGATAAGAGGCTTGTCACATCTCCAGCAGTGTGGATACTCATGCTCAAATTTCGGAGCATCGAAGAGCTGCTTTCTGCCGCTTAAGTCCTTTAATACCTCAGGATCTGCATCCTTTACCCACATACCGGCAAACGGAGTCTCGGCTGTAAGCTCTCCCTTGTCGTTTACAAACTGTACAAATGGAAGGTCATAGTTTCTTCCGACATTGGCATCATCCTCACCAAATGCAGGAGCGATATGAACAATTCCTGTACCGTCTGACATAGTAACATATGTGTCGCATGTCACGAAGAAGCCTTTCTTGCCCTGCTTGTCAGCAACCTGCTTAGCGCAGTCATAAAGCGGCTCGTACTCCTTGTACTCAAGATCCTTTCCTTTGTATGTCTCAAGCACCTCATATGCCTTCTTGCCTGCTTCTGCGTCCTCTTTTGAAAGAAGCTGCGAGAGCACCTTGTCTGCAAGTGCCTCTGCCATATAATATGTGTAGCCGTCAACAGCCTTTACCTTTACATATGTGTCATCAGGGTTCACACAGAGTGCCACGTTGCTTGGAAGTGTCCATGGAGTTGTGGTCCATGCGAGGAAATATGCATCCTCTCCTACTACCTTAAAACGTACTACTGCTGATTTTTCTTTGACTGTCTTGTAGCCCTGTGCCACCTCCTGTGCAGAAAGCGGTGTTCCACAACGAGGACAGTAAGGAACAATCTTGAAGCCCTTGTAAAGAAGTCCCTTGTTCCAGATTTCCTTGAGAGCCCACCACTCTGACTCGATGAAATTATCATCGTATGTGACGTATGGATTATCCATATCAGCCCAGAAACCTACTGTGTTGGAGAAATCCTCCCACATACCCTTGTATTTCCATACAGACTCTTTACACTTCTTGATGAATGGCTCAAGTCCGTAGTTTTCAATCTGATCCTTGCCGTCAAGGCCGAGAAGCTTCTCCACCTCAATCTCGACAGGAAGTCCGTGTGTATCCCAGCCTGCTTTACGTGGCACATATTTGCCCTTCATGGTCTGGAATCTTGGAATCATATCCTTTATGGTACGTGTCTCAACATGTCCGATGTGAGGCTTTCCGTTTGCTGTAGGAGGTCCATCATAGAATGTGTATGTCTCTCCTTCTTTTCTGTTTTCCATAGATTTTCTGAAGATATTGTTCTCTCTCCAGAACTGCTCTGTCTTCTTCTCGCGTTCAACGAAGTTCATATTGGTGTCAACTTTGTTGTACATGACTATCTCTCCTTATTCTATATTGTTCGTGAACATCCCGGTTTATGGAATATTCACAAAAAAAGGCACACATTCCTGTAATTAGGAACGCGTGCCTGATACGTCTATACCACCTATTACAATGTACTTAAGGGAAATACCCTTGCATACCCGCCCCTGTAACGTAGGGAATACGTCAGAACCTACTCTCGCAACGCTGTATGGCGATTTTAGCCTGCGGCTCAGAAGTGATTTTCAAAACGGCTCTACTCATACCGGCTCTCACCTGTCCCGGCTCTCTTTGACTTTCCTGCCATCTCTACTGTCTTCGTCACTGCCTTTTACTAACTGTGTTTAAGTATATAACTGAAAAGCCACTGTTGTCAAGATGTAATTGATTCTGTAATAATTTGATAATAATTAACTCTAATAAATGCCATCATACTCAAAATTCTGATAATCAAAATCGTCATAATCAAAAGAATCATAATCATAATCGTAATCCTCATAGGAATCGTCATCATTATAATACTCATAGCCCTCATCAAAGCCCTTCATGAACTCCTTTTCAAAATCTGTGCTTGCATTTGAGCCTGCCACAACCCAGAATATGATGCTGACTATAACTGAGATAGCTGCTGTTGCTATACCAACTATACCAAACACCTTGTTGTTGCCCTTTATGATATGTATAATACCAAAAATGATAGCAAGCAGAGCTGTCACATAATTGATGCATGTACAAAACAGTACAATAGATGCGATTCCAAGTACCAGAGAAGCTATACCAAAGCCATTGCTGTTCTTTGGCGGCTGGTTGTATGGATTAGCTCCATACTGTGGCTGATTGTAGGCTGTCTGTCCGTATGCGGTCTGATTGTAGCCACCCTGTCCGTTTGGCTGCTGGCCATACTGCGTCTGTCCGTAAGCTGACTGATTAAATGAGCTCTGAGCATATGTGTTCTGGTTGTATGTACCCTGGGCATTTGGATTCTGATTGTATGTACCCTGATTTGCATAACCATATGCACTGCCCGGATTATAGACATATCCGTCTGTGCTGCCTGTCTGGTCTGATGCCTGTCCATATGCATACGCATTGCCACTGCCCTGCTGGGATACCGGCTGACCATATGTGTCTGTCGGCTGGCTGTATGTGTCATGTGGCTCGCTGTATGTGTCTGAGCCATTTGCTGTTCCTGCTGACTGCCCGAATACACCTGTATTGTCCGGTGTGCCTGATGACTGGTTGTCATTGTTCATAAAATTGTTATCGTCCATAACTTCCTCCATATATCCTATGTTTATGTTTCTATTGTGTTAGAAATATTTTATCATATATTACGATAATGTAAATATTTTTATCATAAAAATATATGTAAAAATGGCAGGAGCTAATGCACTCCTGCCATGAATATGAAAATCATATTTACTGCTCCTGGAAATCATATTTCTGTCCAAGTACTTCCTCGCTCTCCTCAACAGAGTTTTTGAGGTCATCTGCAAGCATGTAGATATTTTCCAGTACTTTCTTACACTTTGCCATACTCTCAACTGTGGTATCAGCCATGCGAAGTCCCTCTGTTGAAGAAGCTGCAACCTCTTCTCCTGTTGCTGAGAGGTGTGTGATATTGTCTGATATGACTGTTGTGGAATCAAGAATCTTTTTGATACTCTCCTCAGCCACATTGATATCCTTCATCAACAGCCCAACGGCCTCTCCCATTGCATTAAACTTGTCTCTTGTGTCGTCGATAAGCTCATTCTGCTTCTCAACCGATGATACAGAGTTTTCTATGCTCTCATTGGCACGCCTTGTGTCCTCATTGAGCTTGTTAATAATCTCTGTAATATTGGCTGATGCGTCCTTTGTCTGCTCTGATAGCTGTCTGATTTCATCGGCAACTACCGCAAAGCCCTTTCCTGCTTCACCGGCTCTGGCAGCCTCAATTGAAGCATTGAGTGCAAGCAGATTTGTCTGGTTAGAAATATTGATAATCGACTCAACGAAGCTCTTTACATCCTCTACCTTGGCTGTAAGACTCTGGATAACTGACACTGTAACATTGCTTGCCTCTGCCACGTTGTGTGCCTGCTCCTTGAGTTCTTCCACAACATCAGCTCCCTGCTTTACGGTCTCATCAGTCTGGCGTGAGGCATCTATCATAGCCTTGATTCCACTTTCTGCATTGTCTGTATTTCCCTGAATATCAACACACATAGCTGCCTGCTTCTGGATAGCCTCCGCAGTGCTCTCTGTGCTGTCTGCTATCTCCTGGATTGAACTATGGCTCACCGCAACAGACTCATCGAGATCATTTAACATGGTCATAGCCTCGTCAAAGTGCTTTGAAATATTCTCCGCAACCATTACCATCTTCTTATTGCTGTCCACCTGTGCCATAGCAGATTCTTTGATTTCTTCCATATTTTCATCGAAGAAATGGGTAAGAAGAATCGTGATGCTGTCTGACGCATATCCCACAAGTACAAGTACAAAAACTGCTATCACATCATTCTGAAGAACTGTACCCCCTATTCCAAGCTGCATTACAAGCCTGATGACGCTGGATATGATTATTACTGCGTTCATCACCATCATCATCTTTATATCCAGATATATCATCGCTGCAATAACAAGCGGCAGGGCATATGTCCATGTACCGATTGTTGAATTGATCAGTGCGATAATAAAATATCCTGCTGTCATGGCGCTTACAAGTATAAGCGCACCTGTTCTGCTGTCTCTTTTTGTAATAAATGCAATTACAGCTATTACTATTACTGCTATTGCCGCAACAAGCTGTATACTTATCCTGGTAATATCAGCATCTTTTGTCCCAACTGCTGCAAATAACGTAAATGCTATATATGCAAATACTATGATTACCGCCAGGAATACACGTTTGTTGGCTCTGTTATACTGTTGACTATTCATAAAATCCCCCTTCTTTTGTTTGAGTTTTTAGAGTAGCTTTATTATACAACATTTTTTTATAATAATCCACTACTATTTAGTGCCAACGTACCATTTTTCTCATTTTGCTCCTGATTTGAAGAAAATTCTCCTTTCAAATAAACATTTACACAAAAACACCCGGCAGTTATCCTGCCGGGCATCCTGTAAAAAAATATTTATTCTTTAACTCCACCAAGTGTAAGTCCTGTAACAAAGTATTTCTGTAAAAACGGGTAAATACATATGATCGGAAGCATTGTTATAATTGTTGCTGCGGCACGAACTGAGGTAGGTGTAACTGCACCTACAGCATTTTTCAATGTTTCTGCTGATCCTCCCTGATTTGTTACAGCTGAAAGAAGCTTCATAAGCTCATACTGTAATGTAGTAAGCTTTGTATTCATACGGTTATAAAGCATTGCATCAAACCATGAGTTCCACTGTCCTACTGCTACGAATAAAGCTACTGTCGCATATACCGGTTTGCAGAGAGGTGAATAAATCTTCAGAAAAATGGTGGTATATCCTGCACCGTCAAGCTGCGCTGATTCCTCTAAGCTGTCAGGAATTCCATTCATATAGGTCCTGATAACGAGCATGTTAAACGCACTGACCATTCCAGGGACTACATAAACCCAAAAACTATTGGTAAGCCCAAGTCCCTTGTACAGGAGGAAGGTAGGGATTAATCCACCATTGACATACATTGTGATAACCCAAAACAGGGATAAACCTCTTTTGAACAAAAATCTTTTTCTGCTGACTATAAAAGCAAGGATTGCATTTGCCACCAGTGCTAAGACTGTTCCAATTATTGTTCTGGCAACAGTAATGTATGCTCCTGTTATAAGATTATCTTTTTGTAAAACCGTTATATAATTCTTCCAGGTAAACTTTCTTGGTAAGAGGTAAATTCCACCTCTTAATGCATCTGTACCATCATTAAGCGATATCGCAAGTGTATTAAGCACCGGATAAAGCGTTATGATCAAAAACAGTACCATAATGATGCAATTTACAATTGGAAATATACTTATCTTCTTTTTCTTTTTGCTCTTTACAGAGCCTGCTGTTATATCTGCCATCGTACAAGACCTCCTTAAAACAACTGCTCTTCACCATTATGTTTGGCAATTTTATTTGCAATAAATATAAGAATTATACTTACCACACTCTTGAATATACCTGCTGCAGTACCTATTGCATAATCTCCCTGGCTTATGCCCCATTTAAGTACATAAATATCAATAGTCTGTGATACTTTCTGTATCAGACCGTTTCCTAAGAGATACTGTATCTCAAATCCTGCATTTAAAACATTACCTACATTCATAAGAAGAAGGATTATGATAGTTGGTTTGATTCCCGGCAGTGTTACGTACTTGATCTTTGCCCAGCGTCCCGCTCCATCAATAGATGCTGCTTCGTAAAGTGAAGGATCTATTGATGTAATGGCTGCAAGATATATGATTGCATTCCATCCTGTTTCTTTCCATACATTGGCAAATGCCACTATCGGCCAGAAATATCCCGTATGTGCGAAAAAGTTTATCGGTTGGTCTATAATATGCATATTTACAAGGAACTCATTTACAATACCTGTTCCTGAAAGCATATCGTGTAAAATACCTGTTACAATGATCCATGAAAGGAAATGTGGAAGATATGATATAGTCTGTACTACTTTCTTTCCACCCTTTGATGCAATCTCATTAAGTAAGATTGCAAATGCTATGGCTGTGACAAAAGTTACAACCAGATTGATAACGCCCATTGCGAGTGTATTTCTTATAACACGGATAAATGTCATATCCGAGAACAGCATCTTGAATTTGTCCAATCCAACAAATGCAGAATGAAATATACCAAGTCTTGGTTTGTAATCCTGAAATGCCATTGCCCAGCCAGCGAGCGGCAGATAATAGAATACGACTCCATATGCCACCATTATTGCTGCCCAGAACAGCAGCACTTTCTGGCGTTTGACTTCTTTCCATGTAATTTTTGTTCTAGGTTTTCTGACCTTTTCTTTTTTATTTTCTCTCGTTAATGACATGACACCACTCCTTAAAAGGCAGCAGGCAGATAAAACGCTATTACATCTGCCTGCCTTAAATTTCATTTAAGCTTTATTTGAACTTAGCAGCCTGCTCTAATCTTTTATCAAGCTCAGTCTGTAATTCATCCAGGAAATCCTGTGGATTGCATGCATTGTATGCATCCATGTATGTATCCCATGCTTTGTCAAAGTTTTTTGCCATAACAACCTGTGGAAGCTGCTCATGCTTAACTTCGCCAATCTTTGTCCAGGCTACTCCACCAGGAGTGCTTGTGTTAAAGTTGTTAGAGTATGACCACATCGGATACCAATCTCCAGGTGCATCGTTTGTTCCAAGCATTTCAACATATGTCTTAACACCATAGGCATCGAAAGCTTCTTGTACATCACTGTTAAGACCATCATAGAACTCTCTTGCCTGTCCATCAGGTTTGTTGGCATTGATTCCATCATCACTTGTTCCATTGTACTGTGGGAAGTATGAGTATGAGCATAAATGAGAAGCCTTGTATGCTGTATCAGAAGCCTGCTTTCTCTCATCTGCTGTTCTGTAGAACTCACCATTCTCATCTACTTCATAGTCAGTACCCTTGACACCCCAGAATCTTAGATTGTGGATATCCTGATCAAGAAGATCATTTACAAACTTCATGGCCGCATCTACATCATCACAGGCTGTTGTAACAGCAAGACCTGTTGCCTCGTTGAAAGCACCGCCTGCATTGTGCCACTGATTGTCACGGCCGTCGATTGTTACAGGTACCGGAATGTAATCGCATCCCTGCTCAGCAAGACCTGCCTGTTTAATTGCATCACCTGCTGTGTATGCAAAATCCCACCACTGGTCAATCATTCCAAGTACACGTCCTGTAGAAAGCTTAGAGATATATTCATCATATGTCTGTGTGAATGACTCAGGATCTACAATTCCCTTATTATACTCTTCATTGAGCTTCTTGAAATATTTAACTGCTGTATCAGATGTATTATAGTCAAGTACTTTCTTTGTATCAGGATCTACCATACATGATCCATCGTTTGGATATCCGTCAAGGAACTGTGGTGCATTCTCAAGACAGAAATATCTCCAATCTTCACAAAGGATTGTATATGGAATATTTTCTGTTCCATCAGCCATTGTTGGATTTGCTTCATTATATTTCTCGATGAGGTCAAAATACTGATCCAGTGTCTTGATCTCCGGATAGTTAGCCCATTTAAGTACTCTTGCCTGGATCCAGAATGCCTCGTCATTGTGTGTGCAGACTTTCTCGTCTCCCTTTATGCAGCTAAACTGTGGTATCCAGTAGATATGTCCGTCATCCTGACGAAGTTTTTCCCACTCAAGTTCTGTGAAAAGATTTTTGATGTTTGGATATTTCTCGATGTAGTCATCCAATGGAACAAGTGCACCTGCTTCATATAACTGCTTCTGTCCACTTGCACCTTCAATGAAATCAGGATACTCGCCACCTGCGATCATTGTTCCGATTGCCTCATCTGCTGTCTGTCCGGTAAGCCAGGTTTCCTTTACCCTTACACCTGTCTTTTCCTCGATGATCTTCTGGATTTCATTATCATCATTGATTTCAGATCCCGGTACAGCAAAGAATGCATCAAACTCTTTCGCACCTCCAGAGCTACCTTTTTTGCCACTATCATTGCCACATCCGGCAAACAGTGTTGCTGCCATGGTAGCCACAAGCAGCATGCTTACAATCTTTTTTCTTCTCAT
>ERZ791603.1565-NODE-1565-length-16479-cov-9.194776_pt1 | contig 16479 bp, 16 predicted proteins | sample MGYA00509966_ERZ791603 | MGnify/ENA primary metagenome ERZ791603 (study PRJEB30046, sample SAMN00791931) | human gut metagenome | study: EMG produced TPA metagenomics assembly of the A metagenome-wide association study of gut microbiota in type 2...
TATTGATGGGATAACCGTTCACATCGGATTTCATGATTTTCCCATTGTCGATAATGTGCTGTGCGGAAGCAACCGACATCTGATTTTGCACCATGTCCTTGCCTGTGCGAAGAAGGAAAGTAACCTTTCCGTTTACATTTTTCAGCTTGTAGCTCATTGTTTTACCTCCTTATTCCATTCTTCAATGTCAATGCCGTATTGTTTCAGCTTATAGGTACAAAGCCATGCCTTATCTTCGTCACCCATAGCGTAATGCTCTACCAGAGCGTCTATTTCGGTTAGGAAGTAGTCATAAAAAGCTCGCAGACGCTTCTTCCCGAACCCAAATCTTTCATGAAGTAGCCATAAAACCAGTGCGTCAATCTCATTGGCGTTCTTCTTATCGAACTCGGCACACTGACGAAGTATTTCTTCATTTATGGCTTTCTGCTCTTTTGCACTGAATTGAACCCCGAAGATATGACCTTTGTTTTTCTTGAAAACAGGCATATCAAACACCTACCACATGAGAAGCGAGCATATCTGCATGGTGTGTCCATAGTACATTTGGATAAAGGTGTACTGCATTGGTGTAGTTTCTCCACTGGTCTTTTTCAGTAAAAGCTCCCATGTGATAGAGAATACACATGACTTCCTCCTCAGTCAGTGTCATAAACTGAGAGAGTAGGATAACCGACTTGTCCCCATGACCTTTGATGAAAGTGTCGGGATTGTATTCCCACGCCTGTTCATCGTAAATCGGACACACCTTGTCACCATCGAAAAGCTCACTCGTTTTTGGGTGTCGGTACGAGTCGATTTTGCAGAGGTCATGGAACATACCAACGATGAAGGGGCTTTCGGCTCTCTGCCATTTGAGATTATTCTGTGCGGACAAACCTACCAAGCTATTCATGACAGCAAAGGAATGGTCGAACAGACCGCCCTCATAACTACCATGATATTTTGTGCTTGCCGGGGAACGGAAAAAACCATTTGCCAGCAGATAGGTGTCAAAGTCCTTCGAAATGATTTTATTGAAACCTGCGCTCAAGAACAGGTCGTGTCTTTCTCTTTCAGTCATGGTTTACCTCCTTATCCACGAATGGGAGATCACGACACTCTGGTTTGTAGTCGTGAGTCCAAAGCGCACCGAGAATATTCCACATAAACGCTCTGTCGTGAGGTTCATCTGTATCTCCCCTCATGTGCTTGATGTAGTGGCGAACAGCACTGTCTATGTAACAGTGGATTGGAATACCTTGCTCCCAATTACGCTCTCCATATTTGTTGCACCCATCTTCATAATGCTTGGAGACTTCCAGCATGGCTGTATATAGGTCTCCGTACTGCTTTGCCGCAAAAGTTTCGATTGCGGTTACGAGAGAAGTTTTATTGCCGGAACGAATGTACTGGTCGATACGAAGCAGAATGGTGTCATTCGCCATATCAGCAATCACGCTGAGGGGGAGTAGATCACATCTACCTTTGCCATCACCAATATCTCTGACTGCCCCGGTTGTAAACTCTCTACGATTTCCACTATCTTTGATTTCCATATTCCTACCTCCTTAAAGGGATGGGGAGCATAGCTCCCCACACCTATTACATACTAAGCAGTGTGTCAAGATCGAGTCCCTTCGCAGGAGCGGCAGGAGCAGGATTAGAAACAGGAGCAGGATTGGCGGTCGGGTCGGGGGTCTTACCTTCCTTACCGAGACTCAACGCACGAGCCACAGGCTCAGTGTCGAAGTATTCTGCCGGAGACTTATCACCAAGGTTTGCAAAGGTAACTGTCTTGTTCGGGTCTTTGTTGGAAGGGAGTTTCGTATGAACCACTTCGGCACAGATGAAATGGTCTACCAGTTCTGCCGGGTCAATATCCTCAAGGGTATAATCACCCATAACAGTCTTAGCGAAGTAAGAAAAAGCGTTCAGAGCCTTTTCATTCATTTCATCGTTCTTGTCCTTGATGGAAAAACGCTCAGTATGAGTCATACCAGCGGCGTTTACCAGTTTGACTTCGATTTTGCCAAACTCTTCGTCATAGGTTGCTCCATAAACTCGGAACACATAAGTTCCTTCGGGAATAAGAGTGAAACCACTCGTCATAGGTATTCTTGCCATTGTAAATTCCTCCTAATTATTTCTTATTCTTCGTACTCAATAGGGAAAATCAGACCGATAACAACCTCGTCCTCAATCATATTCGAAGGACTCTTAATAACGAGAGCCTTACCAACAGGGTCATTTTCTGCTTCCGTACCGTACTTGGTGGACATTTCGATTACATCACGCTTACTTTCGATAAGAGCGTATGCGCTGTTGTCAATAGCCAGTGTACAAAGGCAATTTGCAGTGGCGAAGATACGCACACAATCCTTGATTACACCGTCAGCGTATGGCATAATCGCCTTATGGAGTTCGCAGGGTTCGGTGGAATAGTCATACTTGATGATGTTGTCGATAGCTTCCGGCATATCTGTAACTTCCTCCGCAGTAATACTGCGAATATCATCGGGAATTTTCATGAACACATTCCCGGAAGCAAGCCAACGATCTCCGTTCTCACGAACATACACAATACCCTCAGAACCAATGGATTTTACGAATTTCTGGAATTTCATACTCAATGTCCTCCTTATTTGATTGTCATACGGTACTGCTCGGATTTCTTCTGGTATTTGTCAAGCAAACCGTCTGCTTCGAGAGCCTTTTTGTCAATGGTTGTAGTCTCCGAGCGAGAAATAGCTCAAGTGTAAGTAGAACCCTTAACCTCAACCTTTTTATCACCGGGACGGAACTGCTTCATAGCGTGTTCCTTGATAATGTCGTTGATCTCCTTGAGACGCTTTTCCTTGTCAGAGATTGCCGCAGTAGCTTTGTCAACCTCGCCTTTGAGACCTTCCGCTTCTGCAATCAGAGCGTTAATATCGGTGTCCGGGGTGAGATTGTGAGTACGCAGTGCCTTGAGAATTTCAGCGTCCTTCTTTTCATCGAAAACAGGAGAGAAACCTGTTTCCACATAAGAACTCCACCACGCTTCAACTTTTGCTACCTTCTCTGCGAAGTCCGGGTAACGCTCTGAAACCTTAAACTCAACTGTAATGGTGTTGTTGATGTTCGGGGTGTACTTGGAGGGGTCTGCATAGTCCTTCTCGTCAAGGAAAGAAGCAACCATGATAACATTATCAACACCAAGCAGATAAGCGTAGAGAGCCGCCTGTAGAGCGTAATACTCGGGAGCGTCATTCTGCCAATCCTCGATACGCTTGGTGGTCTTCATTTCCAGTACGGTATCAACCTCACCGTTCTCGTCCACGCCGAGGAAGTCCCACATACCGCCGAGGTGCTTGTTTTCAGGGAAGAAGTCACCCCATGTCTTATTGAAGTAATCCTCGCCGTAACGGTCGGTAGGAGTAATCAAATCCATACCATAGGACTTCTTCATGTATTCAGCCTGTTTCGGCTCAATGGTTTTACCAGCCTTGGTGTAAATGGTGTCTTCAAAGGGAAGTTCAAATGTTTTGGTGATTGCACACCACATTTCAAACTCAGTAGACCAAGGGTTCAATCCGAGGATTGTTGCGAAACGAGTACCAGTGATTTTCTTGGTACGCTTGGGAGGAGCAATCTGCAAGCGATTGTCCTCAAGCCACTTAATATCAGCCATTATGCCTGTCCTCCTTCCAGCATGGTAGAAATCTTATTGATAAGGGTCTCACAGTCAGCCTTGCTGATTTCCGTAAATCCCTTGGTCTGAACTGCGATCTGAGCTACCATTTCTTCCTTGGAAGGGTCAGCGTCCTTGAGCTTTTTCAGCACATTCTTGAGTCCCTTAATCTGTAAAGCGGTTGCGTTGTCAGAAGGGGCAGTAAGTTCCTGCTTGACTTCCTGTCTCTGCTGGGGAGTAGCAGGTGCTTTCGGAGCTTCCGGGGTAGGTGCGGCAGGAGCAGGTTTTCCGATATTTGCGTCAATGCTATCGCTCTCACAAATGTCCAGTGCCATCATATACAGGTAGCGGCGCATATAAGTAATAGAAGAACCAAGGGCTTGCATTTCATTGGTAGCCTGTTTGCCAGTGTTGCTCACAATAGGTGCAATCTGGTTGAACGGAGCAATAAAAGCAACAGTGTCTTCCGGGTTGTCAGTGTTTACTACAGTCATGGTTGCCACATCAGCAGTGAAGTTCACGATAGGAACAAGACCGATTTCTGAGAAAATGCGAGTTGCTGTAGGAACAATATCGTCCAGTTCAAAGTATTTGAAAGACAGGTGCATATTCTTACCAGTCTTCTGAACATCGGCGTTCAAGAACTGTTCTCTCGCCTTAATCAACTTCTGATACACATTTTCGGTTTTGGTAGTTGCCATTTTCTTTGTCCTCCTTGTTTTCTTTTCGGGTCTGACACCCAAAAAGTCATTTACTCTTTTCTTTGCCATGTCGATATAGAAACTCTTATCTACATCTGAAATGGTTAAATGGTTGTCATTGTCGATAATGCAGTGTTCCGGGAGCATTTCGATTTTGGCGGTAGCGTCATTTTCAGCCTTGACCTTAAACAACTTTCCGTATCGAGTATCAGCCGTAGCATATACTCGATTTACCTTCTGTACCGGGACTTGCTCACCATCGACAAGGTGATATGCTTCACGATATTTTGCGCCAGCTTTTGCAATAATCTGAAACTGGAAAATATCGTCACAAGCGTTAATGGTATCTTCTACAGGAGTGCCGTTGACAAAATGCTCTTTCAAAGCGGTAGCCACAATTATGCAGGAATTGTTCACATTGAACGCACCAGCGGGAGCAATACCTTTGACAAGGTAGCCGCCCTTGGCTTTTGCTTTACCTCCCGGCTGAACTTCGACATAATTGTTTACATCCTTCTGAGCGATCTTCACAACGGTATCTTCTTCAAGGTCAAAACCTGTTCGCTCCTGCCACTCCTTACAGATTTCGGTCAACTTGTCGTAGTCCTTCTTATCACACTCAACCATGATACCGTCTGTGTTGAGCTGTACTATGCGAAGACCTTCAATCTCTTGATAGCAGTGTTCAGCCAGTTCCAGCAAATAGAGCTGTCCGCTGATACACACCGAGCGTCCCATGAGAGGGTCAAACAGGTCATTGTACTTGTTCAGCAAGCAACCGTAGGTGGTGTTACAAACCAGCTTGAGTGCATTTGCTGTAACCTTGTCACCAGCCGCTTTTGCTTGCATACGGCGTTCCAATATGTCCTCATAAACCTGCGGTGAAGGGATGTTTCGGCTTGTATACCCATTGATGGTGCAAAGGTGAGGGTAATAACCCCCTACATCTTCGTTCCAAATCCCTCTGTCCTCTGTTTCCTCCCAAAAGAAGTTCGGGATAGCACCATGAATACCACCATATCCAAGAGTGACAGGACACTCGCCGATATTCAGATTGAGTTTTCCGCTGAACAGGTCTTTATCGGAAATGGAAGGGTCATACATCTTATCAAAGAACTCAAACACTTCCGGGGGGATGAACTCTTTTCGCAGGTTGTCCGGGTAAACATACTTGCGTTCATCATTATGCGGTTGCGGTGACGCTTTCAGCATGGCGGCAGTCAGCTTGGCGTTTGTCATACCCATAGCCTTGATTTCATCAAGACCTGCCATTTTTCCAAGGTTGATTTTATTCTTGAGGTAGTCTGTACGAAGTTCCACCAGCTTTTCAGTGGTGTCTACATCGTGAATACAATATTTTAGAGTTTCTTTTTTCTCGTCTTCTGTCAAAGGTCGGTCGATGTCAAACGATACAGTAGACTCCTCAACGGACATACCCAAATGCCCTTCGATTGCCTTTAGTGACAATCCCATCTGCATATCGTCTTTAATGTCTACATTATTGAAACGGAAGAACTGGTCTCGGAGCATAGGACACTCCCAACCTTGACCCCCATTGATAATATAATCGTTGACCTTTTTGATCTCCTCTGCGGAGTAACCAAGGGCAATCGCTTTGATGATAAACTGGTCGTAATGCTTCGAGTTGAAACCGATATACACACAGTCCTCAGACAGTGCCATCTTGAGAGCGTCATTGTCGTTCCAAATGGCGGTGTACTTACCTGTCTCTGTGTCCTTGAAAACAACCAGCCAATCGTGTGCGAAAACCTCACAGTCATAGGTTATAAGTCTCATTCGATGTCTCCTTTCAACAGCCTGTCCAGCCAATCAGAGTTATTTCTGAAAATCACAATCATTGATGGGAAAGGAGCTGGACTCGGCTTTCCATTTTTTGCAAGGAGCGGTTTACCATTGAGTTCAAAATTCAATCTGCCTTTGATGAAGCGAATTTCGTTTTTCTGCGTCCCCCCCCATATGTATCTGTGAAAGCGTTCTGTATCAGTTCGGGCAGGAAGTAACATCACAACAGTTGTGTTTGGTTTCTGACTTTCCTCAAATGCCTTTTTCACAAACAGGTCTTGACCGCCTTTACGAGAATATGGTGGGTTACAGAAAACTACATTTCCACTCCAATCCTGCACCAGTGCGTTGTCTTCTTCTGTGAAATATTTTTCACACTTTGCGTTTTCGGGCGTTGCACAAGCGTCCAATGTAAAATGAAATTCCTCATTCAGCTCGTCAAAGAACTTCTGAGGTGTCTCCCAAAGGTCTTGACCACTCGACAGTAGAGCTTGGTTCATACCGCACCTCCTACTCTACAAAGTAACAACCGTTCTTTTTGTAGGTAGAACAGCGTTTCTTGTACGATCTGACAAGGTAGGCTATATCGTCCACGAAGTCATAAGCGATAGGGTCTGACTTCCCATCGAAGGTTCGAGCGATACGACCTATCGACTGAGTGATTACTGCGTAGTCCTTCTGAGGTGTCGTAAGGAACAACCTTTCCAAACGAGGAATATCCAACCCCTCTTTTGCCAGCGAATAGGTGGCAAACAGGTACTTTTTATTGCCAGTTCTCATATCTTCAATGGCTTTTTCACGCTCTGCCTTACCTTTTTTGGTAGTCATTTTCCCACTCACCATCACAGCGTCTTTCCTCATGTCAGCAGGTAGCCAACTAATAAGGTGTTCCAAGTGACCGAGCCTGTCAGACAGAATGAGACAGCTCTTACCCTTATTGAGCTTGATAGTGTTTACAATGATCTCCTCACGAGTAAGGTTTTCTGTGAGGTAAGAAATCAGCTTTGCATAATTCAGAGTGCCATCGGTGTTCATGCACTTTCGGTCAATGGTGACACCTGTTCCAACCGGGAGAATACCGACCTTCATGATTTTGTCACCAACCGCTTCATCGGGTACGGTATAGACCACATGACCGAGAAGAGCATAGGTGGCTTCAATCATACCGTCAGAGCGGTGTACAGTAGCCGAGAGACCGATTTTGTGTCGGGCTGACAAACTGTTAAGTACCTTTGAAAACTGCGTCACAGCGGTCGGTGTACCGCTACAGCGGTGGCACTCGTCCACAACGATAATGTCCCACAGGTCTTTGTATCGGGCGAGGTCGAGCTTGCACATGGTCTGAATGGTCGCAAAGGTGATACCACTTCCGATGTTTACCTTACCCTCAGTGATAGTACCGATACACTTCTTATCCATGTATCGCTCTGCTCGTTCCTTACTCTGTCTCAACAAATCAATCGTATGGGTAAGCCACAAAGCCCTCTTACCAAACCTCTTCACGAGAGCAATTCCCATCTGTGTCTTGCCACTTCCGGCAGGACTTTGAAGAATACCATACTGTTGCGCCGCTACAGCGTCCACAGCCGCTTCTTGATAGTCATACAAGGGAACATCAGCACCACCGTATGAAACCTCTTGTGCGGTGGCAAAATCGCTTACAAATACAGCGTTTTGCTTTACGAAGTCCGGCAGGTCTCTTAGCGTACCGAAAGGGAGAATGATCTTCGTCCCAACCTTCTCGAAAAGGTCAATGGTTTTGGGTGTGTTACCAAGCCATAGGTGCATACGAGCTTTCTTTGCGTAGTCCGGGTTCGGTAACGATAGGTTCTTTTTGCACCACATCAGCATTTCTGCTGTTGGGTTTTCGACTGCAAGTGTGTTTGATACAGTGATAATCACGCTGTTTTCAACCACTCTCTGATAGGCACTCCATGCCTACGAATTAGCTCTTCGCTCAGATAAGACATTCCAAGTCGAGCCGTTTTCATGATCTCATGAGACACCATGTAGATACGGTTCTGAGGAAGAAGCAGTGCGAACCAACCAATGCCGTTCCCACAGGATTTCCATAGACTCATCGAAAGGTCTTGGTTTTCCTCCATTCGTGACATGGCGAACCCCCTGTTGCTACACACCTTGCAGTCGATAAGGTATGTTTTTCCGTTTCGGGCGGCAATCACATCGGCTGGTTGTCCGTCTTGGTTTTGAGCGAGGTTATGCGCCCAAAACCCATTTGCGAAAAGCACTTCGCAAAAATCAGACTCAAAGCCGTTTCCGAGCTTTTTATTTGTCATGGGACACCTCCTCGTATTTTTCCATCAGAGCCAAAATGCTTTCAGAGTATTTGGTGCTGTTTACACCGTTCTCCCAAGCCTTTTGCGCCCCATAATTTCCCATGTTGTAAGCCATGAGAGCTTTTCCATAATCAGAATATTTTTCAATGTACTGACCGATAATAGAGATACCGCAGAATACATTTTGATAAGGGTTCATCATATCGGCGGTGCGATATTTTTCAGCAAGCCAGCTATGATTTACCTTATTGATCTGCATGAGACCGTAATCGTTGGTAGAACTCACCGCTTCTGGATTGAAGCCGCTCTCATGCTCAATCATGGCGAGTGCCAGTGTTACAGGAACACCTTCATCTGCACAGATTTCGTAGATATATCTCTGCAAGCTGTCGGATAGAGGAACATCATAGATAAATACATCGGACAGAAAGCTCTTCAAAAATGTCTTCTTTTCCAGATCTGTAAATTTATCATACAGCTTATCAAAGAATAAAAGGAACTGGTAAACATTATCTTCTGAGATTTTGTCCTGCCTGATATTATATACTCTTGTTTCGACTTCTTCCATAGCATCCTCAATATCAGTGATTTCATCATACAGCTTGTCCAGACGTTCCTGCATGTCATTATATTTTTTATCATAATTCTTATCCGATACGGATAAATGATCCATCTGGTCAGCAAGCCTGTTTTTTGCCCCGGTTGTCTGGCTCAGTCTATCTTTTAATCCATCATATTCCTTGTCAAGCTCCGAAGTATCAATGCTGCTTCCTATCTGATTACGGATTTCCTGCTCAAACTTTGGATTCTTTACAAATTTGCATATAATTTCCTCAACTGCCGCATTAATCCTATCCTCATTCCACTGTCTTTTGTAAGTACAGCGGTGTCCGTCCACAAGCTTCCTGTGTTTGCAGGCATAATAAAAATAATCTTTATAATAGCCTCCATCCGGATGCTTCTTGCGGTTTACATTGCCATACATACCGCTTCCACAGACAGGACACTTAATAATTCCGGATAAAATATGCTCATGTAGAGGGCTGTGCGTTTTTACCTGTAAAACACCTGTCTCCTGACGCTTTCTGTGTGCCTGATTCCACATTTCTTCTGATATGATTGCCTCATGGATTCCATCACTTAACAAGTAATCCTTTTGTTTTACGATATGATATTCATTCCTTGTTCCCGGAATCTTCTCATTTTTTCTTCGGCCAAATGCGAGCTTGCCGCAATATATCGGATTATCCAGCACACCTTTGACGAATGATGTAGAGAAACCTTCGATTGTGTTATTCTGGCGAAGCTTTTTCTTATAACCACTGTTATTTAAAAATGCAGCTATCGCAGCCATTCCCATCGTTGTATTGGCGAATTTATCATATATAATACGGATAATCTCTGCCTCATCCTCTGCAATGATAAGCTCACCATTTACCAGCTGATAGCCATATGGTGCAAATCCGCCGTTCCATCTGCCTTCTCTCGCTTTCTGTCTGCGGTCTTCCATTGTCTGGACAAGGATATTCTCACGCTCTATCTCTGCTACCGCAGATAACACAGATATCATCAGCTTTCCGGCATCCTTGGAACTGTCAATCCCATCCTCTACACAGATAAGATTAACCCCATAATCCTGCATTTTCTGCAATGATGATAAAACATCTGCTGCATTTCTTCCAAATCTTGACAGCTTAAATACCAGCACATAATCAACATTGTCTTTGCCGTTTTCTATATCAGACAGCATCTGCTTAAACTGTGGTCTACCCTCTACACTTTTGCCAGATTTACCCTCATCAGAATATTCCCCGACGATAGACATTTCCTGATACTCTGCGTATTTTCTAAGCTTGTCCTTTTGTGCATCAAGACTGTAACCATCTACCTGCATAGAAGTGGAAACTCTTGTATATATGTAACATTTCTGCTGTTTTTTCATCAGATGTTATCTCCTTTTTACTTCCTTGGAAACCTCTTTAATGCTTTCAAGATATGCTTTTTCGACTGGTGTTAAAGTAATCTCCTGATATTTTCTGTATTCTGACTTTGCTTTCTCCAATGCCTGTTTATGACTTACAGAACCGGAACCAGTTAAAAGCTTTCTGTTTCCTGATGACAACACACTATCCAGCTGCTTTACATAATCATCCATATACATAGGTTTATGTTCAATTGCATTAATTTCTGCCAAATCAAAATAACCAGATACAAGATTGTTTAATACTTTAAGTTCATTTTCTTCAAGATAATTCTTTGCAATTCCTATATCCTTTAATGCTGGTAATTCACCTGAAAATGAAGTAAGTCCCATAAATGGCTTTTCTGCATCTGCCCGCTGATATATAACCTCTGCCGCAGTATGACCATGTGCTGCGTAGTGAAGTTTATTCTGAACAATTTTAAAGAATCTAACAGACTCTTCGCTATGAGGATTGTAATCTACACTCGTAGCATACAAATCAAGAACCTGACGATACAAGACCTTTTCTGAAGATCTGATATCCCTGATTCTATCCAGTAACTCTTTCCAGTAATTTCCTCCACCATTTCCCTTCAAACGCTCGTCATCTATCGTAAATCCCTTAATCATATATTCTTTTAACCGCTTTGTTGCCCACTGCCTGAATCTTGTTGCAATCACTGATTTAATACGGTATCCAAGAGAGATAATCATATCAAGATTATAATGAGGAATCTGCCTTGTCACCTCACGATTTCCTTCTTTTCGAACCTGTCGGAAATTCCGACAGGTTGAAATTTCGTCCAATTCACCCTCCTCATAAATATGCTTAATATGTTCTACTACATTTGTTCGAGAAGTTTGGAATAACTCTGACATCTGCTGTTGTGTCAGCCACACTGTATCATCTTCTATTTTAACTTCTATATTTGTCTGCCCATCATCAGTCTGATATATAAGTATTTCCCCATATTCATCAGTTCCAATTTTATCTGCCATAAGCACCTCCCCAATCCATTACTTCTTAGTTATGAAATGTGAACGCATGCGTTCACTATTGTCCCAACTAAATCTTATCATCATTCCAACCGCTGCTCAACCAAAACTTTTTCCATTATACAGTGCAAAATAAAAGAGACTCCACTCGCCATGAATGAAGCCTCCTGATATATGTATACATCCTGCAGCATATTATCTGCAGGATGCCGGCTGCCTACGCAGCCTTTTTGTCCAGAAGCTGTTTTACTCCACCTAAGTAATAACAGAATCTGTCAAATTGTTTCTGCCTGCTTTCTTTCTCGTCATCAATTGAATCCTTGATCATCATGCACATCTCTACTTCTTCTCTTATCTGTGGTGCGTATTTAATAATCAGGTCTGCAAGAAAGCTGCAGCAGCGTTCAAAATTCTTGTTCATTGCCAAGCCTCCTTAAAATAATTGCTAAAATACAGTTTAGATTTATCATACATACAAAATGGAAGTTATCTATTTCTCCTCTTCGTTAAGACCTAGTTCATTACATATTACTTGCTATCCCTGATACCTTATTCTTTCTACCAGCGTTTCCTTTTTCAGATTACTGCTTAAAACGCAGGAAAGTACAATCTGCAACAGACCGACCAAAAAAATCATAATAAAAATTGGTACGATTGGAACATGATAGATATTCATTCCAAATATTCCATTATGTTTTGCATAGGAAAAAAGTGCATAGCCGAGCGGCAGACCAATGATCAAAGCTACGCATATGGTACCAACCGTAAAAATCAGTCCCTGTAACTGCAGGCATAAATTTAATTGTTTATTTGTCATACCCACAGCCTGTAATATACCATATTCCTGCTTTTTTGTCGTAATATTCATGATCATGGTATTCGCCATATTCATAAACCCGATGAGTCCTACAATAGCCATAAACAGATAACAGCCAAGCTTCATCATGCTGCTTGCAAATTCGGCAGATTGTAACTGCGCATGATAAGTATCCATTTTTATATGCGAAGTATTAGAAATCAAAGTATTCAGACTCTGTTCTACAGATGCCACATCTTTTTTATCACAGTCCACCCACAGATAGCCATAGGCTGTTCCTCTCGGATTCATGGAACGATATACACCTTCCGGAATGACAAGATAAGTGTCCGCACTTACAAAAGATCCTGCAATCTTTCCCTGATAGGTATAGGTTCCACTTCCATTCTCAAAGTCAAATGCAATGGATTCACCCGGAGCATATCCATCTTGTTCCATCCACGCCGACCAGCCAAAGAAAATATCACCATTCTTTACCGCCTGATCATAGTCCATAGAGCCAATATCCCCGTCCTGGCGCATAAAATCAAAATCCTTTTTACTCACAATATCAGCCGGAAATCTTGTTCCGTTCAGATTTACAGAGACAATCTCTCTCGTCATGACATCTGTCACTCCCGGAATGCTTTTGATTTCTTCAATCAGCGAATCATTCAATGGATCATCCGTCAGAATCGTATCCAGATTATTCTCCGGATATCTTTCATCATACTCAGCAGAATAGTCAAGCTGCAGTTCAAATTGTCCATGATTAACGGAAAGACGTGCTTCATGCTCCGTGTCAATATTTCCCACATAATTAGAGATAATCACAAACAATACGCAAGAAAAACCCATTGTGAGGATAGTACCAATAGTTCTTTTGGGATTACCCGTTACATTTGCCATTGCCATAGAAAACACGGTGACATTTTTTCTGCCATTTCGTTTTCCTTTTTTGTGTGTTTCTGCATTTTCTAAATACCGTGTTGCTTCGATAGGTGAAATCCGTGAAACAATTTTCATTGGTTTACGCAGTGCCAAAGCAACGGTAAGAAATGATACGAAAATACAGAGAAGCATAACAGGCAGGGAAAACAGAGGCACCTGCTGATTTTGAACTCCCATAGAGCCAGTTTGGGTTGATACAAGGTTCCCCTGTTCTACCAGCCAGTTAAAACCGCATTTTGCAATCAGAAAGCCAAAAAGCAATCCAACCGGTATTGAAAAAAATGTCAAAAAAATGCCCTCTCTGAAGATCAGTTGTTTCATCTGCTTTTTTGTCGCTCCCAGAGCCTTGATTTTTCCATACTCCTGTATCTTGTTGGCAATACCGACCTGAAAAATATTATAAATGACCACAACAGAGAAAAGTACAATTGCAAGAATCAGAATTCCACATACCGCAATCGTTTCATAACTCGGCTGCAAGACCCATTGCAAATAGAGATCATTGACTATAACGTTTTTTTCTTCGATCCCACAAGCTGCTGCAATCTGCTTTATAACCGAATCAATATTATTCATAGATACATTTGCAGAATCATTTAAAGTAAAATAAATATTATACTGTCTGTCATTCTCTGCGACGTGCTCATCATAAAACTCCTGTGACCCGAAAGCAACATAAGATGCCTCGATGGTATACTCATCCCGATCATATAGGATTCCGCTGACAACAAATTCTTCCGGCTTATATTCTGACTGCATCCCTGCGCGGTAATCCAGTGTAACCGTATCTCCGACCTTTACATCATCATATCCCATTGCACGAAAAAATGCTCTTCCTGCGGCAATTTCCTGCATTTTTTCCGGATACTTTCCTTCCTTTAACTCATATTCCTTATTATAGGGAAGCATTTTTCTTGCAGTCTCATCCATGCAGACAAAACCACCGTTTTCGTTGCCTTTTATGATACCTTCGGTGCACATAGTGCCTGTAGCATCTATTTCCGCACGGCGGTTTACTTCTTTTAACTGCGATCCGTCTGCGGAAACAAACAGACCATAATTGCTTCCATATGATCCTGCCGCCTGACTTTTCTGTAAATGAATTACCCCATTTCCCACAGTACTGATGATAACAAGCAGCATCGTGGTCAGACAGATTGCCATCATGATCAGTATACTTCTTGTCTTGTTCTTTTTGTCATTGCTATATGCAATCCTGCTTATTGTCTTCATCTGAAATCCACCACCTGTCCGTCCTCAATCACCAGAATACGGTCAGCGACCTGTGCAATTTCGTCATCATGGGTAATCATTACAATTGTCTGTCCATATTTTTTTGCTGTCATCTTAAGCAGAGCGATTACCTCATCACTGGTCTTAGAATCAAGATTTCCTGTCGGCTCATCTGCAAATATAATTTCCGGACGATTCACCAGTGCTCTTGCAATTGCTACTCTCTGCTGCTGTCCTCCGGATAACTGATTTGGCAGATTATAAATCCGGTTTTCAATCCCCAGAGTTGCAATAATATCATTTACATACGCTTCATCCACTTTTCTTCCATCCAGCCCCAGTGGCAGTACAATATTTTCCCAGACATTAACAGATGAAACCAGATTAAATGCCTGAAAAACAAATCCGATTTTTCTTCTGCGGAAAACAGCAAGGGCATCTTCCTTCATCCTGTATAAATCTTTCCCTGCTAAAGTAACACTGCCTTTTGTCGGGGTGTCTAGCCCTCCAAGCATATGAAGTAATGTACTTTTACCGGAACCTGACTTTCCAACAATTGCGACAAATTCTCCCTGCTCAATCTGAATGTCCACCTGATTGACCGCTTTGACCTGATTCTCACCTGCGCCATAAAACTTACAAAGCTGCTTGGTTTCTAATATCACACTCATGTGTTGCCTCCTTTTCATCCTACATCCAAATTGTATCAGGGCAATCTTTCATTTCACTTTCAAAAAACGAGCAGAAGTCTTACAGAATTGTAAGATTTCTGCTCACTTAAAATTTAACCAACATATGGTAATTGAATCACAAACGTGCTTCCTTTTTTCTTTTTGCCGGAGGTTACCGTAATCGTACCTGCGTGTTTTTCGATAATTTCTCTCGATAGAAAAAGTCCGATTCCTGTACCACTCTTTTCCATGACCTCCTTGGAACTTCCTCTGTAAAATCGTTGAAAAATTTTGTGATACTCATTCTGCGGAATACCAATTCCCTGATCCTCAATTTCCATTCTTACAAGATCGTTTCTTTTTTGTAACCGGATAAATATTTTTGAACCACACGGACTGTACTTGACCGCATTATCCAGAACGTTGATCACAGCTTCACCAAGCCACCTTTTATCCTGCATAATCGTGCATGTTTCCAGCTCTTTTTCATAGTCAAAAACGAATTCAATTTCTTTCTCATCCGCTTTAGGATAAGTGCGGTTCACAGCAGATATGACAGTATCCATAAGCGGAAGTTTTTTCTTATTAATCTGAATCAGTCCAGTTTCCATCTTGGATATTTCAAGAAGCGACTGCAATAATGTCTCCAGTCCATCCAGAGCACTCCGACAACGGATACGAAACTCCTCCTGTTCTGTGGCACTTAAGTCATTCTGCATCAGCACACTAAAACATGTATCCAAAGCTGCAACCGGTGTCTTTAACTGGTGAGAGATATCAGAAACCATTTCTTTCGTGCTCTCTTTTTCTTCCCGTGCTTCTTCCTTTAGCAACTGAATATGATGTCCGATTGCTTCAAGCTGGTCATTCAATTTTTCCAGTTCTGCATGATTTTCCGTTTTCAGTAAATCATCAAATTTATTTTCACGGAATCTGATCAGAATTTCTTCCAACTGGTCTAAAATTTTCTGATGACACGCATCTTCTTTTTTCTTCCAATAAAGTAAAAAAGTCAAAAGAAGCACGCATATCACAGTGCTTACAGCACCGGTCACCATAACCTGATGCCGGAATTGCGAATAAAATGCATTCCCTTTATTCCCCCAGTATCCATATTGCTCCAATAATCGCCTTCCCTGTTCGTTAGTTTCAATATCCTTATCCTTAAGCAATTCCGAAACAGCATCCAGCCCGGAAAATTCTTCCTTTGCAGCAATCTCTGTCATAAGATTCATTTTATATTTATAATCTTCATAAAACACATACGTGGTAAAGCAATTTAATATTGCAAACAATAATATGACAGGTAATACCAAGGAGAGCACTACTGTAATCTTCTTGCGATATCTCTTTGTCACTGCCTTACCTCCTGATTCCATATATACCCAAGACCTCTGATATTCTTTATATAGACCG
>ERZ791603.1569-NODE-1569-length-16445-cov-4.265162_pt1 | contig 16445 bp, 13 predicted proteins | sample MGYA00509966_ERZ791603 | MGnify/ENA primary metagenome ERZ791603 (study PRJEB30046, sample SAMN00791931) | human gut metagenome | study: EMG produced TPA metagenomics assembly of the A metagenome-wide association study of gut microbiota in type 2...
TATAAATATATAAAATTACAATCTCTATAATCACTATCCTTATACCTATCCATATAAATACATAACCTCTTATTATTCATCATAATCTCTATCTTATCATCCCTTCTATAAATAATATCATTATTACAAAAATACCTAGTCTTATTAATATCAATAACATAATCATAATAAATATCACCTATATCATTTAATATTACCTTATAAAAAATATCATTCTTATTAATAAGTAGTATAATCCCAGTATCATTTTTAATAAATCTAATAGAATTATCTTCAAGAAAATTATAATCTTCTCTATTATCTTTATAACTACAAGAACATATAAATAAACACATTATTATAAGTATATATTTCATACTAAGTAATATGCAAATAAAAAGAAAAAAGACATAAGTCTTATTCCATATAATTATCTATAACATATCTCTTAATATCATCATAAGTATTAGCAAGTTTATTATATAATATCTTCTTCTCAATATCATCCATAATATCCTTAATATATTTACCAGGTTCTTTTCCTAATATTTTACTAATATCATTACCATGAATAACAATATCTCTTCTAGTAAATATTGGTAATTCACTCTGCATCTTATTTAAATTTCTCTTTGATAACCCCTTAATATCAGCATATACAGTACATAAATATAAGCCATATTTATATAATAAATAATTATCAATTTCATCATACTTAAGTAACTCTCTAAGACAAAGAATCTGCTCTTTCTCAACTTTAGTAAAAGGATAAATATCCTCTACTTCTAGCTGACACCATATACCAATTAAATCAGTACATAGTATAATATTACTAAGATTATTAATACCAAGTACATTAGTAAGATTAAGATCAAGTATTAACCTTCTACCCCTCTCTTTATTCTTAGAAGAAAATATCTTATCCAATTCCTCTTTCTTTCTCTCCATAGATAATTTCTTTAATAAATATCCATACTTTCCTAAGTAGTAGTAGGTTTTCTTCTCAATATCAAACTCCAGAATAGTAGCAAATCTAATACATCTAAGTATTCTAAGAGAATCCTCTTTAATCTTGTATCTAGGATTACCCACTGTTCTAAGTATTCTATTATCTAAATCACTTCTTACTCCTAGTACATCAAGAACTTCACCCTTATCATTAATACATAAAGTATTAATCGTAAAATCTCTTCTAAGTAAGTCCTTCTTTATATCCCTAATATACTTAATCTTAATAGGTCTTCGATTAGACTCATACTTAATCTCTTTTCTAAAAGTAGTAACATCAAACTTATATCCCTTATAAGTAATAACAACACTACCATATTGCATATCAGATACCTTAACATCCTCAAATATATCTAGTATCTCTTTAGGAGTAGCACTAGTACATATATCAATATCATTACTCTTTCTTCCAAGTAATACATCCCTAGTATAACCTCCTACTATATAAGCAGCATATCCATTATCATTTAATATTCTAAGTAATTCTCTTGCTTTATCTTCCATAATACCTCTCTATAAATATTATACCAAATCAAAGAAAAAATGCAAAGTAACATATAGTTACTTTACACTTTTATTATTTATATTCCTCTACTTGCTTAATAATCATATCAATAAATTCATCTCTTTCTATAGTAGTACTATTCTCTTTACCAAACATACGATAAGTAATAGTATTATTATCTCTCTCATTATTACCAAGAACTAAAGTATATGGAATCTTCTTAGTTTGAGATTCTCTAATCTTATATCCCATCTTTTCATCTCTAGCATCTAATTCTACTCTAAAACCTTTACTTCTAAGTTCATCAACAACTTTGTTAGCATACTCTAAATGATATTCATTATTTACTGGAATAACATTAATTTGTACTGGACTAAGCCATAAAGGAAGTGCTCCCTTAGTTTCTTCAAGAATAAAGGCTGTAAATCTATCAAATGTACCAAATATAGCTCTATGAAGTACTACAGGTACCTTTTTCTCACCATTAGAATCAATATAAGATAAATTAAATCTTCTAGGAAGTAAGAAGTCAAGTTGACAAGTAGACAAAGTAATCTCTGGTCCAACAGCAGGTTTAACCTCAACATCTAACTTAGGTCCATAGAAGGCAGCTTCTCCAATAGCTTCAGTATATTCTGCTCCTATCTCATTTAATACTTCTCTAAGTTCATTCTCAGCCTTATTCCACATCTCATCATCATCAAAGTATTTATGTTTATCTTCAGGATCTCTAAGAGATAATCTAAACTTATAATTATCAAGTCCAAAGTCCTTATATACATCTAGTATAAGACTAACTACTTCTTTAAATTGATCTTTAATTTGATCAGGTCTAACAAATAGATGAGCATCATTTTGACACATACATCTTACTCTCTCTAGTCCTTTTACAGCACCACTTGCTTCATATCTGAAGTCAGTAGCAAACTCTCCTATCTTAATAGGAAGTTCACGATATGAATGAATCTCATTACCATAAATTAACATGTGATGTGGACAATTCATAGGTCTTAATACAAACTCTTCATCATCAACTTTCATAGAAGGGAACATATTTTCTTTATAATGATCCCAGTGTCCTGAAGTCTTATATAAATCTACTGTTCCTACACATGGAGTATATACATGTGAGTACCCTAGTTTTTGTTCCTTAGCATAAATATAATTCTCCAAGTTCTTTCTAACAATTGCTCCATTAGGAAGCCATAAAGGCATACCCTTACCAACTAAATCATGAGACATAAAGATATCTAAGTCTTTACCAATCTTACGATGATCTCTTTCTTTTCTCTCTTGTAATTCAGTTAAGTAACTATTTAAATCTTCTTCATTTCTAAAACATACTCCATATATTCTCTGAAGCATCTTATTATTAGAATCAGCCTTCCAATAAGCACCACTTACTTTTATTAACTTAAAGTATTTTAATTCTTTAGTAGTGTCAACATGTGGTCCACGACAAAGATCAGTAAAATCTCCTTGTGTATAGCAAGATATAACTTGTTCATTCTCATCCATTCTACTAATTAAATCAATTTTATATGGATCATCATGAAACATTTCTAAAGCTTCATCTTTACTAATTTCATGTCTAACTATTCTCTTACCATCTTTAGATAACTTCTTCATTTCCTTTTCTATTTTAGGTAAATCTTCTTCTTTGATTACTTCATCACCTAAGTCAATATCATAATAGAACCCCTCTTCAATTACTGGTCCTACCCAAAACTTAGCATTTGGATATAAATGCTTAACAGCTTGTGCAAGTAAATGTGCACAAGAGTGATTTAACTTACTTAAATCTTCATTTTCTTTAATATTTATCATTTTTTATTCCTCCTTCTATTTTCACTTTTAATTTGTTTTCTTTTTATTTTTTCTTTTTCTCTTTTACATATTTTTTTACATTCTCTATAATATGTATTATCAGTAGTAGTATGACTTGTTACTATTCTATCTATTATTCTAATACCATTATCACTATAACCTACTAGTGTCTTTCTTAATATAATTAAATCACTTAAATTAAGATTAGATATATCTAGTTGCCAAGTCTCATACTTATTTTTTCTCCATACCGTTACTGGTATAAAATTATTTTCCATAACCAAACCCTCCTATTTATGAAAAAAAGACCTCTAAAAGGAGAGAATACATATCTCGGTACCATCCTTCTTTGGCCTTAATTTAGATAACGGCTACTAACCGGTAATCTCTTTCGAGTACGCTCAAAGGTAGTAATTATATATCTTTATTATTAGTTTTCACCAAACACTAACTCTCTATAAATAAAATATATATAATCTTGTCCTTCTCATTGCTTTCAAATATAAATATATTATATTCTTATTTTTTATCTTTGTCAATTACTTTTTATCTATTTACCACTTCAGCCTGTAGTCTTCCGTGGTATGATGAAGCCTTAAGTCTTCATCATAAATATTTATTTATCTTATATTTAAACTAATTTTAATTTCTTCAATTATATGTCCAACATTTCCTTCTCCAGCATATCTTGACATATCAAAAAAATTATCATTTACATCTACCCATTCCAATTTATTAACTTCTTCTACTAAATCAACAGCATTATTTAAAATACCATAATAAACTTCTATCATTTTATCAAAAACAATATATTCCATATTCATAAAATATATTAAAGAAATATCTTCTCTACTTATATTAGTTTCTTCTTGTAGTTCTCTATAAGCTTCATTTAACCAATCATTTTCTTTTTCTATTTTACCACCAACCAAGTTATACATTCCCTTATATGGCTCTTTAGTTCTTTTACACATTAATGTTTTTCTAAAATCTTTATCAAATATCACAATTACATTATATTTTTTCATTTCCAACACCTCTACCTAATTATATCACATAAATAACTTTAATTATAATCATTTATTAAAAGTTTCATTTAATATAGATATATATTTACTTCTCATATCAGTAAGTATTGTATCAAGTATCTCAAAAGAAATATCTCTTTCACTCTTATTTGTAGTATCAAATAAATAAAAATTAATATTTTCTTTTTCTGTAAGCATCTTCATATTTAATAAAGAATTATTATATTCATTAACATTATCTTCACTTAAGAAAGACCTTTTTTCTAGTGCTACATTAGCAGTGTAATCTCTTCTTAAAGAAGTTAAACTATCGGTATAAGTTCCTATTACAATATCAATTTTATTTTTAATAATAGGTACATATTCATTTATATAATTATCATATTCTTCTTTAGATACACCATTTTTACTATATAATCTATCCATCCAAATCATTCTATCAAATAAAGATCTATCTATTATTATAACATCATAATTTTTATCTATTGTATCACTTAGATTATTTAAAATATACCTAGGTATTTCACTTTTAACTACATTTTTATATTCAATTTTTAATCTTGGATATATTTCTTTCTTATATCTCTTTGAAGTAGTAAATTCTTCTAATGTACTAGTAGTAAAACCACCCTTCTTAAAAAAGTCATATAAATTATTCATAAGAGTAGTTTTACCAGTTCTTGGAGTACCAGTAAACTCTATTACATATGAATTATTCTTATCAAGTACACTAATCATTTTATATATTTCTTGTTTTCTATAGTGTAATCTAATTAATTTATTATATTCATCTTCTCGTCCTTCAAATATCTTTCTTTCAAGTTCATCATGTTTATTATCATTAAAGATATCATCAATAAGTAACTTTAATCTACTAAACATAATATAGTCTTTATCTTCATTATATATCAAACTATTATATACTTCAGTATAATACCACTTTTGTTTATCAAAACCTCTTTTAAATGCTGAAAAATCCTTTTCTCCTTTAATTTCAAAAATAATTCTCATATCTTCTAAATTACTTATCTTATCTGCACATACTACAGCTTTATGTCTTAAATCTAAATATTTTACTTTATCTATAGTAATAGTCTTTCTCTCTTCCCAACTTAAACTCTTATCTTCTTCAGTTGCACCAAGTACTAATGATACAATATCATCATTAAATTCATTTAATAAATCTTCTTTAGTATATTTAGTATCCTCAATTACATCATGAAGATAAGCAGCCGCTACCACATTATCATCATATCCATATTCACTCAAAATATTAGCAACATTTATAGGATGAATAATCATAGGTTTCTCTTTATCAGATTTTCTTATTTGTCCTTTATGTGCATTAATAGCAAATAATTTTGCTTTTTCTTTTATATCTACATACATCATAATTCCCCTTTATAAAAATAAATTTTCATTGCATTATCAGAATAACAAGGTTTAGAAACATCTATATCAAGAATATTTCCGATACAGTGGATTAAAAACTGTGAAGCTATTAATAAATCGTATTCACACAAAACACCATCATAACTACTTTCAATTACTAAATTATTGCCATTTTTCAAATAATCTAAGAGAGATTCTTCATATAGAGAAGCCGTTTTTGATTTAAAATAAAAGCTATTTTTATTATTTAAATTTTCATAATTAATAAATCTACCATGAGAAAAATTTTTCTTTTCATGAATAATAGCATTAACAAGGCCAGATTCTATAATTTTACTTTCAAAATCAGCAGCAGCACTTTTTGTGTAATCTCCAGCAAAAATATTTATTGTATCACCATGGTTTATCATAAGTTTAATTTTTTCAATAACTTTTTTATTCTTAAAATATGTACTCCACTTTTCAATAGTTCCTTTTATGAATTCATCAACATTTATCCTAATATTTGCTTCATTGAAATAATATTTTAAAAACAAACTAGAAGGACTAATAGTACCTTCGAAAGATAAAAAGCCTCTTTCTTTTCCTCTATTGTTTGAAGTTCTATAAGTAATTATATTATCTTTAACAATATTGGTTTTTAAAACTATTTTAGATAATTCACCTTTAGTAATTATATATTTATTATTGTTATCAAAATTTTTAGTACTTATTAGTAAATCATTTGTAGTTCCAGAATAAGAAAACAATATTACTTTATTTACTTTACTATTGTTTCTATAAATAATATCTCTTGGTAACATAGCAAATGTATTACTTCCATACAAGTCGTTAATGACAATAGATGAAAATATACTTGCAGCATAGGAGCCACCACTATTAAATTCTATGTTATATAGTTTTTCTATTGCATCACTATTAATTGCATTCAAAGTTCTTATTTTCAAATTATTGATATTGATACTACATCTTTTAATTTTCTTTCTTTCCACTAGCTCAAAATCGTCACAAGTACAACAATGTTTAGCAGATTTAATCTTATATAAGCATTTTAAATGTCCTCTGGCGCCCATTTTCTTTACTACTTTAGAAGTTAATTTGATAGAATTATCATACCACTTTTCAAATTTATTAATATCAAAATTTAAATTTGTTTTAATCCAATCTTTTATTATACTAGAAAAGAATGCATCTCCTGCTCCTGTTGAATCAACTTCTGGTGTAGAGCAAGTAAGAGAATATTTGTATACATTATTATTGTAAATAAATTCAACACCTTTTTTTCCAAATGTAATAGTTATTAATTTAGGTTCAAAAATACTATATAATTGTTCATCTGAATCAAGATTAAATCTAGTTTTCAAATAATTTGATACACGCTCATTAAAATTAATAATTGAAAACTTATGTTTCATCTTTTTTATTATTTCTTCATTAGCAAGTTTTTCAAATTCAAAATATTGTCCCAAATCAAGTAATTTATTATTTTGTGTATTATCAATAATAATCTGATTTTTATTATTTAAATTATCAAAAACTAATATATCATCCTCTTTTATTTTATTTAAAATATCATCAGTATCTATAAGAGAATTATCATACCATTTCTTATTGTTACAAATGGGACATCTTTTTTTTGAAATAAACTCAAGTCTATTATTTGTATCAAAGTAAGATACATGAAAACATCTAGTAGAAACATTATCCAATATTTTTATATTTGTAATATCAACCTTTAAATCTTCTAGACTCTTTATTGAAATCATACCTGCCTTATCATTACCACAAACACCAAAAACAGAAGTTTCTATTCCCATATTAGACAAATTTGCGATAATATTATGTGAAGTCATTCCACCATTTACACCCAACAATTTACCATCTTTATAGTAATAATCAGTAACCAAATCCCCAATACTCACTACTCTCATTTTTTTAATCTCCTTTTTTTAAACGAAACTTCGCTATTTTCTTTATAATCGTGATTTTTTATTAAACAATTAATAATTTTTTCTCTATTTAAATCAAATATTCCCAAAGAATCCAAATACGTTTCATTTTCTTGAAAATCTACCCAACTATATGGACTTTGAAAACATAAACCAGTTACATATTCAAAAAATAAATTATAATCAACAGCGCCATGATTTTTCATAAACATTTGATTAATGCGATTTACATCAGGATATCTAACTACATTAATATTTTCAACATTTAATCCATCGTCATAAAAAGAATTAATTGCAAGTTGCATTGTTTTACCGGTAAGAATATTGTCATCAAGTAATACTATATTCGAACTTTTTATATTACCTATTCTTGTTATTCCATCATAATTATTAATATTAAATTTTCTTAAATCAACCAATTGTTTGTTTTTATATCCTGAAATATTTTTACTAAATTTAAATAATAAAATATCTTCTATATTATGATTAATAACTTTGTAAATAACAGGAAGTTCTATTCCACCGTAGCACATTCCACAGACTCCAAAACTTTGGTTATTATGCTTTTTATCAGCATCAATTTTTACAGTTAAATAATTCTCAGCAAAATTATCTATTTCCCTATATGCCCTATACTCTTTTGAATAATCGTGATTGCCAAAAGCAAAATTAAAATTTTCCTTTTTCATTATTTCATTGATTGAAATAACAACATTTTTAACATCACAAATATTTAATTTAAATTTATTTTCAAAACAAATTTTTGCCATTAACAATTCAGTTAAATACAAGTTTTTATATAAATTATTGATATCATTATTCTCATTAGAATTTATATTTATTAAGATATTATCTTCATTGTAAACAGATACCAATTTATGATTAATTAATAACAAAACTATATTCCTTATATTGTCTAACAATCCAAGTACAAGTTTTTTACTCATTATATCAGAATAATCATAACCAATGTTTAATGCATCAACAACACTATTCAAGAATTCAATATTATTTTCATACCACTCTTTTACATTATCTTTAGATGTGAAATCTTTTCCATCAACACTTTGTCTATTAGCTAAAAAATAATAATATGTTTTTGAGCCTCTCAACAGATAATTAAAATCATCTCTTAATGCATAAAATAAACTTTTTCCAGTACCAGTAGCAAACACCATTTTCAATGGATTAGTAGAGTCAATCATTTCCCATTCGTACATTGGTATTTTTACACTTCCACTATTACAATCAAAAATATCATTAATTCCATATATTGTTTCAAAATTTTCATTAATTTTTTGATTATATTTAGATAAATATTTATTTTTTCCATGAAAGATATCATATTCGACTTTAGCATATTTTTTAGTATATACATCTTTAACTGAACTTTCTAAACAAATAGTTGGTAATATTTTTGCCTTACTTATTAAATACAAGGTTGCATTTATTCCTTTTAAAATTATACCATTATCATTAAAGATTGGAAAGCATTTATCAACAGCACCAGATACTTTATCAACACTATAGCCCTGTTCACAATTCAGCATAGAATAATCATTTCCTATAAAATCACCACAATCGCCAATTCTCATCATTGATGCTTTTGGAACACCAATAATTCTTTCGGCCTGCTCTATTGCTTTATTTTTGTTTGTAGTACCAACTTGTATAACATTATTTTCTTTATAAACACCTCGTGTAACTGTTAATTCATTTAAATTATTTTTCTTTATTACTGAGTTTACTAAATCAAGTACCATTTGCACAAAATATTCGTCATTTTCTTTTAAAACAAAACGGACATTTAATATTTTTTTATTTACAGAATCTTTTGAATATGAAACATCACAAATATCATAAAGTGTTTCTTTATCTATTTTTTTATCAAAAATTTTCAATTGATTCAATTTATTATCATTACTAATATAAATACATTTATTAAACATCCTATCACCATCGGTGTAAAATAATCTAGCACCATCATTAGTTAAAGCATATATTCTCATCAATTCATTATTATTTACATCATATAAATTTAACAATTTAAAACGTATATCCTCCACTAATCGACTTAAGCCTGTTGAACCTCGACCTGTAATAAAAACTATAGGTATTTTATGTTTTAACAAATCAGCAATCATTTTGATTGCTCTTTCATCAATTTTACTAGAATTTAGTTCAGTTAATGTTCCATCTATATCAAAACATACAGCATTATATTTTTGTTCAAGAGAATTTAAATAATTTTTTATTGTAATTTTATCATTCATGTTCTTTACCTCCTTAATAAAAACTCTAGACTTTTTACCCTTGTTTTATTATTTTTGGTTAAATTTTCATCAAATAGTAAGCCATTTCCACCATTATTAATCCAGCCAGTTATGTTCTTTTCTGAATCATCTATAAGCAATTGTTCGTTTGGAAGTATAATATTATGCTTTTGTACATCAGGAGGTACAAAAATAATTGGTGAAAAAATGTTACGATTTTCCCTCAAATCATATGCTTTTATTTTCATTTCTTTTAAACTATGAATTTTTGTAAGAATTGCTATATTCTTTTTCATCATTTCAAGTTCTCTAATAATTTCTACAGAATTATTAATAGATTTTGCTCCACAAATAATATATTCCCATTCACCATCAAGCATATCAGCTAAAGCAAAATAATCATCAAATTCCTTCCCGTCATGATGATTTAGAAATCCTCTTTCTTCTTTTTTTCTCAACATTCTTTGTTCAGAATCTAAAATAACTCCATCACAATCAATAAATACAATTTTTTCTTTCATTCTTTCACTCCTTCGAAAATATTATACAATCTTTAAAGGAAATATATCGTCTTTATTATTTAAGTTTTAATAATATAATCTTTTTTAAATCAAAATGTCTAATAGAACCTCTAAGTTTACAAAAAGCAGTAACATAAATATTATCTTCAAATTCAAACATATTTATAGGGATAATTTCTCTTTTAACTATTTTACCTGATGTACCTAAATAATCTATTAATAAACTTTTCTTATCTTTAATACATTTATCAATAATATTAATTTTCTCATCGTTTTTATTTACTGTTACATCAATATTTTTATATTCTGATAATATCTTATTAGTATTATAAATAGAATGTAATTTTTTATTTAACTTATTAAAATCACTAGTCAATTTATTATCACTAATATTCTTAATATTTTCTTCTACTCTATCTAATACTTCTAAATCGTATTTATTAAAGTAATCTATATTCATAATATCATTTTTATTTATATAATATCCACCACCTGGACCTTTAAATGATTCTATAATATAACCAGCCATCTCTAATTGTTCTTTATAATACCTTACCATTCTCTCTGTTACTCCAAGTTCCATACTAAGTTCTTTAACAGAATATACTCTACCATTTGATAATAACTTTATCATTAAAAATGCATTAGATATTTTACTCATACTTCACCTACTTTGTCTTAATCAAAAATATTATATCATACATAATAAAAAATAAGTACTATTATTTTAAGTACTTATTTATTTTATTCATTGATAATATCAATATTAGCATAATCATCATTAATATGATTAACAAGAGCAGGAATATTAAACTTTGATAATCTTTTTATAAACTGTTCAAATGTAAGAAAGAATATATCTATTCTATATATTAATAGTTCATCAATATTAGTTACACCAATATTCCTCATATATTTAATAATTTCTATAGCATCTTCATCATTACAAGATAAATCAAATATAGAAGTCTCATCATTATTTTTTATCATTTCAACTAAAACATCATTACTTATACCAGCATTCTTTAAAAAATCAATCATCCTCTAGCAACCCCTTTCAAATTACCAAAAGTTCTATCTAAACAAGCAGTAATATTTCTATATTGTTCTTCAGTTAATATACTATTTTTACATATTGCATAAAGAATAGCATTATAAGTACCTGCTATATGATTTTTAATTAATGTTTCATATATTCTAAGCACTTTAAACCTAGATATAATAACTCCATTAAAATCATATCTCAAATCATCAATTTTATATTCTTCTATTGCATTAATAAAATAATTATTATTAGCAAGAATTATTGGTCCGGCATTTCTATCATTATTAACTGCTTTATCATACATAGGATTAAAGCTAGGTATATATTGGCTAACAACATCTTGTTTATTATCACGATTAATTCCATAACCATTTTTAGAATCATTAGAAATTTTACCTAAAAACTCAACATTTTGTGTTTTTCTTTCACTATATATTGAATCTCCTAGTTGCCCGGCTTTTACTATACGATAAAATATCAAATCATCAGGTCTCCGGTTAACATATGAAAAGTTTGATAAAATGTATCTATAACATCCAAGTTCAATAAATTGATCAATCGCAGATAATGGATCAGTTGCAGTAAGTGAATATAATGCTCTATTGTATACACTTACTGGTATACCATAGAATTCAAAACAATCAAAATTTTCTTTAACTTTTTGATAAGATGTACCAAGCAAAGTTTTACATTTAGTAATTACCAAAATAATATCAATACCTTTTTCTAATAATAATTCTCTATTTTTCACATAATTATTAAATGCACCAATAATAGGAGTATCTCCATTACCTCCACCAGGACCATGGCCTCCACCATTTCTTCTTCTATATTTTCTTTTACCATTAATAAATATTGATGGAGTATCTAAATATTCGCTAAAGACTCTTTCTATAGATAAACAATCAGAAAGATTATTATTAAATTGAATTTTATTTTTTTCGATATCCTCTTTAATATTTTCAATAACCGTAGATATAATAGAACTATTAGAATTAATAAATATTTGTGCCAATTTATGACTAGTACCTTTTATATATATTCTAAGATTGTTGCTAACAAGAACATCAAGTATTCCTCTAATATTTTCTATTCTACCATAATTTAACAACATATTTTTATCACGATCTTTAAAATCATCAAAATCGTAACCATACTCTTTAAATAGATTAACTAACTCCTCTCTATCAACACCAGTTTCCTCAATAACTAAAATATCTTCTTCTTGTTCTTCCTTTTCATTAGAAATAAGTGTAGTTAAAGATAATAAACTTAATTCTTGAACAATTGTTACTTGTTCTTCAACTGATAAAGTAGAATCCTTTAAAATATTAACAATATTCATAATATCATTTGAATTTAAATATCCTCTATTACTATAAAGAGCAGTTACTTTTTCTATAATTCCATCAATTTCTTTTAATTTATCATCTATATCATTAAATATTGTATTAGAAGCAACAACATATTTTTTTATTTTATTTGTTTGTTCAATTAATTCTCTCATAATACTTGATATATCTAATTTTTGTTCATCAGTAAGTGGATAAAATGAAAGTTTTGATAATTCTTTATACATTTCTAATTTTTCAAGTATTTCAACACTAATATTCACAAAATTATTATTTATTTCTTCTATAGATAAACCACTAATTTTTAATGGAGTAACTTCAACAGCAGATAATCTATCAGCAAAGTCATCAAAAGGTTTTACTAATTCTTTTGTTTTAGTTTCTAACTCATTAGAAAGATTAGTTCTAACATTATTTAAAACACTAATAATTTTATCTTCCATATTTACCTCCATAAACTCTCATCATCCAATTTTTTAAATGGATCCTTATATAATCTTTCACAATACTTATCAGAATCATCAATAAGTTCAGCAGCAGCTTTAAAACTTGCATCATCAAAATCAGTACTAAATAAATTAAATACATATCTAATACTATCTATTTCTTTTGCTATTCTACTATTAAATTCAGTATAAACATCACCAGAACCACTAATTTTAGCTGAACAACCAATAATCAAAAGAACATCAGCCTTTTCTACACCATAAGTTTCTCTAATTTTTTCTTGATTACCAGCAGACAAAGAAAGCTTAGTATATGCAAATCTAGCATCACCTTTTCTAAAATGATGTGGCTTAACCTCTTTGCTATAATCAGGAATTTTTTTATCAGGGACAAGAGCCTTATTATTTGTTCCAGGATTACTAATATAAGTATAAAAATCGTTTCTACTAATACCATATAAACCAACGGCTACATCATGCATTGCCTCTTTACGAACGCCAAATATTTCTTGCTGATCATCAACAATACTATAATTATCATCACTAAGTGGTAAAAAGACGAATAAAGTTTTTCTATCAGGAGTATAATGACTAATTACACTAGCATCATTTGTTTTATCATTATTATCTTCTTTATTATTTAGTAATTCATACTGTTTATTTAATCTTCTTAAAATATCTCTAATCTCTATCATTTGACTAACAAGACAACTATTCATTGCCTCTTCGTCACCAAGTTCAATAAGCTCTCTTTCCATACCACGATATTTTAAATATTCTTCATATGCACTATTAAACTTATCAATCAAATCAAAATACTTAACATAATTCAAAGAAAATTTAGGACTAATTTCTATTTTATTTTCACTATCTTCAGCAATGAAAGTTCTTATACTTTCAATCATATCTTTATCTTTTTTATCTAAACTATCATAATATTCAAGTTCTCTATTAGCAATTTCTAAATACTTTTCAATCTCTTTTTTCTCTTCTTCAGAAAAATCCTCAACTTGACTTACAAATTCTACTTCCTCTTGTTTTTTATATTCTTCATTAAACAAATCAATAATATACTTAAATATACTTATTACATCATCCTTATTATCTTTAAAATTTGGTATTAAATTAACTTTTAAATCTTCAAGTATAAGATTAAATTTATCATCAGTAGAATCATATATTGATTTTCTAGCTTCTAAAGAATAATCATCACTAAGTATATCTACTAAAACATCATGACTTAATTCTATATCATTAGTTAATATATTCATAACTTCTAACATCTTATAATAAATCTCATTTTCTTTTGATGTTAATGCAAACTCAACTTCAGCTACTTCTGACTTAGGTTCTTCTACTTTATTTCTATTTTGTTGTTTTATTTGTTCTTTTACTTTTGCTACATTATCCTTTTTAACTGTCTCTTCTCTAACTATTTTTAATTTTCTTAAATTTTCAGCATAATCAAGACTATCTTTAGAAAATAAAACAGTTAAATTTAGTATAACATTTTTATCTAGTGATGATTCATTTAAAAATTTAAAAAATCTTTTTAATCCATTTTCGTTTAAGTGTCTTACAATTTTTCCATCCTTAATTAAATCAAAATATTCTTCATACTCAGAAATTTTATCATCAGCTTCAGATTTAATTTTCATAATATTTTCTTTTAATTTTTCAATATTCGTTAGCAATAAAGTATTAATTTTATTTAAATATTCTTCTGCCACAGGCTTTTGTGGCTCTTTAGCAAATCTATCATCACTAACTATAGCTATTGACTGATAAATTCTTTCTATAATTAGATTAACATCTTTACCTTCAAAAATAAAGTCAAAACAATCCCTTAAGTAATTTTTATCAATATTAGCATAATTACCACTAATTAAAGGACTATATATCTTTTCTAACTTAGCAATTTGTTGTTGTTTTTGTTCTATAAGTTTATTGTTTTCTTCTATACTCTTAATCTTTTCACCAATATACTTTTTTAATACATTCAAATCATCCATAACTATCTCCTATTATAATTATCTCTATATTTATTCAAGATTAAATTTTTAACATTTTCATATTCATTATCAAAAAGCTCACATGAAGTATTATAAAAATTAATATCTAATTTTAATATAGATTGAAGTTCACATATACATTTTTTTAAAAATGGTATATATCCTTCAAAAACATTATCATCATAATTAATTATTAATTCAATATCATTAAGTATATCATTTGCATAATCAACTACTTTCTTATCATTACACTTTTTAATCGCAGCCTTTATAGTAATAATTTCTTTTTTAATTTTTTCTTTATCAGATAAACTTCTATTTCCTATTGTATATATTTCATTCTCAAAATTTTCTAACTGATTCTGATTAAAATTAGCTAGTTTTGAATAATTAGAATATAATCTCAAAAAAATTTTTAACTTAAGTTCATCCTTTTCTGTCATCAAATATTTTTTAATAATTCTTATGTCAATATCCTTATTGTTTCCCATAATTCACCTCTATTTTCCTTCACAAAGATTATATCATAAATATTTAAAATATAAAAGTTTATTTCAAATACTTATTTATTTTATTCATTAAATCATCTTTATCTATAGGTTTTATAATATAATCACTAAAACCACTATCTTTATAAATATCATCATATATAATATTACTATTCTTAGTAAGAAGTATAACCTTAGTATCAAATCCTTTTATCTTACTAAACTTATTCATAATACTAATACCATTCATATAAGGCATATCTTCATCTAATAATATTAAATCATACTTATCACCTTTTCTAATTCTATCTAGTGCTTCTTTACCTAAATTAGAACTATTATATAGTATATTATGTTTATCTAATATCTTACTAATTATTTTAGTACTAGAATTATTATCATCTATAATTAATATCTTTTTATTATTAACATAATTATCATAATTATCTTTATTACTATCAGTATATATCTTTTGATCTAATATAATAGTAACAAGAGTTCCTTTATTATATTCACTACTTATAAGTAAATTACCACCCATTATATTAATAGTCTTTCTAGCACCATATAAACTATTTTGATCTTTAGTATTTTTATTTAAACACTTATCTAAGTCCTCA
>ERZ791603.1574-NODE-1574-length-16409-cov-11.781338_pt1 | contig 16409 bp, 7 predicted proteins | sample MGYA00509966_ERZ791603 | MGnify/ENA primary metagenome ERZ791603 (study PRJEB30046, sample SAMN00791931) | human gut metagenome | study: EMG produced TPA metagenomics assembly of the A metagenome-wide association study of gut microbiota in type 2...
CATCGCGCGGAAGGCGTCGGCGCTGTGCCAGTCCGGTTGGGCGAGCATCGCCACGCGGTAGCCCTCGTGCTCCAGCACGCGCGCAATGATGGTCGTGCCGAAGCTCGGGTGGTCGATGTAGGCATCCGCCGTGACAACGAGGAAGTCGTAGTAGTACCAGCCGCGCTCGATCATCTCATCCTTCGAGACCGGCAGAAAGGCCTTTTCGATCTTCTTTTTCTTCATTTTTCGATAACTTCCTGCAATCTCTTCCAGCAGGATTCCTCATCGTATTCGAAATTCTTCTCAAATGTGACGCTTTCCGCGTCCTCATGAACGGGGTGGAAGCCCCACTTTTCCGCGCAGTGCAGCGCGGCCGCGTTGCTCTTGGGGATGCGGCCGGTCGAGAGAATGGAGCAGCCGTGCGCGCGGGCGTAGGACAGGGCCTGGCCGACGAGCTTTTCGCCGAGGTTGCGCTTCTGCGCGTCCTCCTCGAGCCAGAATTCGCCGATCGTGCCCACACCGCCGCGGCAGCTTTCCACGCTGACCGCGCCGATGATCTCCTCGCCGTGCATGACGTCGAAATGCCCCGCTTCGCCCGAGGCACGGTAGTAGATGCCGCCCTCAAATCCCTTCGGATCGTTGACCCAGGGCTGCTTGCGCACGGTCGCGATCTCGTCGCCGAGGTGGGAGGCGTCGTCGCGGAAGATGACATTGAACGTGCCATTTTCGTACTCGAGCTTTGCAACGGCGGTATTTTCCGCGTGACCGGTCTTGTCGATCTCGTGCAGCGTCATGCCCTGAAGCGTGCCGACGATGATGCGCATCGCCATGCCGTGGGAGAAGACGGCGACCGTGCCGTTCGGGTGCGCCTCGGCGATCTCTGTGAGCGCCTTGCGCATCCGCTCGCGCACCTCGGCAAAGCTTTCACAGCCGGGGACGTGCCAGTTCTGCGAGTCGTTGCTGAAATTCGCGAGCTGTTCAGGGTCGATGCGCTCAAGCTCCGCCCACGGGGTATCCTCCCAATAGCCCACGTCGATCTCGCGCAGCGCGCGGACGGTGCGCAGCGGCAGGCCGTGCGTTTTGTAGATGGAAAGCGCCGTGATCATCGTGCGAAAACGGTCGCTCGAATAAACGGCGTCGAATTTCGTGTCGGCAAAGCGCTTGGTGAGCGCGGCAATCTGGCGGTAGCCGCGGTCGGTGATGGTGCTGTTGTACCAGCCATGCGCGCGGCGATAGAGGTTGCCCTCGGCCTCGGCGTGGCGGATGAGATAAATCGTGGTCATATGGTTCTCCTTCATGCTTACTTTTTCTCATTTTCATTATAGGCCGAAAAGAGGCATTCAGCAAGGGCGATTTGCGGCAAAAATTGCCGCGTATGGACACGCTTTGCGCGGACAGAATAAGCGCGTGAGCAAAGGAGTGATCGAAATGTGTGAGACCGCATTCTGGCGCGGTATGGCTGCCGGCATGGTCGCCGGCGCGCTCATCGGCATGACGGTCGCGGAAAAGCGCAAAGCCATGAAAACCTGCGTGGGCCGCACCATGCAGCAGATGGGTACCGCCGTGGACGGCGCGCTGAGTGACTTAATGCACCGGTGAAATAGACGCGAGAGCGCAAAGAAAGGGCGGGAGCTAAAGCTCCCGCCCTTTCTTTGTTGACTTATATGCAACGACGGATATAATGAAAATAACAGGAATCCCCTAATTAAATTATTTGTATAACGAGAGAGGAGAGAAACGATGAAAAAGCTATTTGCATTGATGCTTGGCCTGCTGTCCTGCACACTACTGCTCTGCCTGTCTGTCAACGCAGTCGAGCTGTATGTCGACACAGAGTTGGTGCAGACCGATGTGCCGCCGCAGTTGGTGGGCGGCCGCACGCTTGTGCCCATGCGGGCGATTTTTGAGTATCTGGGCGCGGAGGTCACGTGGGACAATGACACTCGAACGGCGACTGGTACGCTGGATGACACAGTCGTGATCATCCAGATCGATAATACAACAGCTTACGTCAACGATGTGCCGTACACGCTGGATGTGCCTGCGCAGATCATCGGAAACCGGACAATGGTTCCGGCACGCTTCGTTTCGGAATCGCTTGGCTGCGTCGTCACATGGTATAATGAGACGCAGACGGCGGCAGTTGCGAATAAGACGAAGGGCGAACACATCTATGTGACAAAGACGGGCAAGCGTTATCACTATTCCGGTACCTGCAACGGCGGTACTTATTACGAAGCAACGCTCGCTGAGGCGATGGGCAGAGGCCTCACTCCCTGCGACAAATGCGTGCTGACAAAGAACTGAATCTTTTCGGAATAGGGTAAGGGCGGGAGCACAGCTCCCGCCCTTACTCATTATTTTCCTGCTATCCTGCTTGCTTTTATCCTTAGATGACGCCATACTCCTTGAGGAGCTTTTCAATGTCGGTGCCTTCGATCTTGCCGAGGGCCTTCTTGACGGCCATCTTTTCCATAAAGCCCATGTCCATGTCGGTGGCCTTCTTGCCGTCGCGCAGCTTGACGGTCGCGTTCAGAAGATCGCGTACATCATACACGCTGCCCCAGACCTCGGGCACGCCGCGGTCGACGTTCAGCAGGGTGTAGACGGACTCCATGCCCGTGCGCATGGAATACTCGGTGGTGAAGATGGTGTCGCGCGGGGTCTCGGCGAACTGGCCGAGGAAGGCGAAGTTCACGCTGCCGTCGGGCACGACCTTGGGACGGTCGCCGTAGGCGCGCGGCATGAAGAACGCGTCGATATACGGCATCATGACGGGCACGGTGTTGGCGCTGTTGGTCGCCAGCTCTTCGATCTGATCCTCGGGCACGCCGATGTGGTAGAGCCACTCCATGCAGATCTCCTTGCCGGTGCAGTCACGCATGGGCTTCTTGATATAGTCGCCCGGCTTGTCGGTGAAGAGGGAGTAGACCCAGACGAGGCAGTGATCCTTGGGCTGGTCGCGGAACTGCGGCTGGCGGTTGATCGTCCAGCTCATGAGCCACGAGGAATCCTTCACGGTGACGATGCCGCCGGTGACGACATGGCCGGTGAACGGGTCGCGCTTGCAGATGTTCTTGATATAGGGGATGATCTTCTGGTCGAGCGTTTCGACGGTGGCGCTCATCCAGTTGGTCTGCTCGGGATCATGGCAGAACTTGTCGGGATGGCCGAAGGACGGGTCCTGCGCGGCGATCTTGCGCCACATATCCCAGCCGCCGCCCTCTTTGAGCTCGGTGTTGTAAGCAGCGGGCTTGTTCTGGCTGCCCATGGAGGAATTCTCGACACAGCCGCCGTTGGTGATGAAAACGAGGTCATTTTCGGTCAGGTCGATGGCCTCCTTCTTGCCCTCGCGGATGACGTCGATGCGCTTGGCGAGCTTGCGGGCGGGGTCGGAGCAGTCGAACTCGACGTTTGCGACCTGCACGCCGTAGTGGAACTGGACGTTGTGGCTCTCGAGGTACTTGACCATCGGGAGGATCATGGACTCATACTGGTTGTACTTCGTGAAGCGCAGCGCCGTGAAGTCGGGAAGTCCCCCGATGTGGTGGATATAGCGCTGGATATAGAGCTTCATCTCCAGCGCGCTGTGCCAGTTTTCAAAGGCGAACATCGTGCGCCAGTAGAGCCAGAAATTCGAGTTCAGGACTTCTTCATCGAAAAAGTCGGTGATCTTCTTGTCCTGTAACTGCTCGTTGGGGGTGAAGAAGAGCTTCATGATCTCCATGGCGCCCTTGTCGGAAATAGCAAACTTGCCGTCGGTGTGCGCGTCCTGGCCGCACTTTTCCGTTGCGCGGCAGAGGGAGTAGTTGGGGTCTTCCTTGTTGAGCCAGTAGTACTCGTCAAGCACGCTCACGCCCTCGGTCTCGATGGAGGGGATGGAGCGGAACAGGTCCCACATGACCTCGAAATGGTTGTCCATCTCGCGGCCGCCGCGCATCACGTAGCCGAGATTTTCGAACTTGTAGCCGTCGCACGCGCCGCCGGGCAAATTACCCTTTTCAAGAATGTGGACGTGCTCGCCCTTCATCTGACCGTCGCGCACGAGATAGCAGGCGGCCGTCAGCGCGGCAAGACCGCTGCCGACGATGTAGGCGGACTTGTTGTCAACGCCTTCGGGCTTCTTGGGACGGGCAAACGCTTCATAGTTACCGCTGGAATAATACATAAATCATTTCTCCTTTCAAACTGTCTGCGAAACCGCCGATCCGCGAAACACATTCAACCTTGGGGATCAGTGGTAGGTTTTCCTTTCGATGGTGAAAGCATACCGCGGTTTGAAGAAAAGAACAATCGGCAGAAAGCGGGCGGTGATAAGAAACTTATCACCGCCCGGAAAGCTGTAAAAAATTTTATCAGGCTGCCGGATTTGATAAAGATCCTCTTTTCGCGAAAAAGAAGGAAGGCCGGCGATTCGTCAGATCGCCGGCCTTGCCGTCAGGACTTATTTCAGACCCGTCCAGGTCTCCTTGCCGCCGGAGAGCTTGTAGTTGTGGGCGTTGGCGGCCTCCATGACGTCGAGATAGCAGGCGTCGCCCGTCTTAACGTCAGTGAAGGACTTGAGCCCGTCGGCGCCCTTGGCCAGGAACGCCGCGTCCGCGCTGCGGCCGAGCATCCGGTTGACGATGCTCACGACCTCGGCACGGCTGATCGCGCCGTTGGGGTTGTAGGCGACCTCGCTGTCAGCCAGCCAGCCCTTGGCGACGACCGACGCGATGTACTTGTAGCCCCAGAAGGTCTCGGGAACGTCGGTGAACTTCACCGTGCCCTCCTCCAGCGCGAAGAAGCGGGACGCCATCGCGCAGAACTCCGCGCGGGTGACGGAGGCGTTCGGCTGGAACGTGCCGTTGGGATAGCCGGTGAGCACGCCCTTGGAGGCGAGCGTCTTCACAGCGGTCTCATACCAACTGCCGGATCTCACGTCGGAGAAGCTGACGCTCTTCGTCATGCTCGTGTCGAGCAGCAGACGGTAGAAGATGGTCGCGGCCTCCGCGCGGGTCAGGCTGCCGCCGGGCTGGAAGGTCCCGTCGGGATAGCCCTGGATGTAGGCGAAGTGGTCCGTCGTATTCAGGCGGAGGTCGATCACCGCGCCGCTGACGTTCACGTCGCAGGCGGGCATCTTGAAGGTGTAGGTCGTGTCGTTGACCTTGGTCAGCTCGACGGTCTTGCCGTCCTTGCCGACGACCTGAATGTCGTCCACGCTGACGCCTTCGGTGACCTTGATGGTCACGGTCGTGCCGGCCGAAGCGCTGCTGCGGTCGGGCTTGATCTGGTCCTTCTGCGCGTCATCCACGACAACGCGGTAGGTGGGAGCGCTGGGAGTGACGGGGGCGGTGGGATTGCCGAACTCGGGATAATTCTGCGAGCCGCCGCCCTCGGCATCGGCAGCGTATGCAACGCTGCCGATGCCTGCGAACAGGCACAGAGTCAGAACAAGCGATAAAAGAATGCTCAACTTATGTTTCATGTGGTACTCTCCTTTTCGTCGTTGGTCTGCTTAGGAGTTGGTCTTCAGCTCGACGCCGTACTCATACATCTGGATGAAGTAGGTCTCGCCGCTGTTGAGCAGGGGGAGCTGCGGGTAGGTCGCGGTGAAGACGCCGCAGAGACCGCCCTTGTCGTCGTATGCCGTCCGATTCTGATAGGTCAGCGTGCCGGAGGCATAGGCCGTCGTCTTGTCGATGGTGTTGCCGGTCTTCTTGAAGATCTTGTAGCTCAGACCCTTGGCATCATTCAGCGGGGTTATCGTGCCATTTTCGTTGTGGACCTTGATGAGGACCGTGAAGCCGGTGAAGGTCTTCGTGGTGTAGGTGGCTTCGATCTGGATGTTCTTCAGAACGATGTCGAACTGGTACTGGCCGCCTTCCAGCTTGTAGTTGGTGTCGCCGACTGTAGCAGTCACGGTTGCATTACCGGTAGCTGCAAAGTTGATTGCGTCTGTACCATCCTTTGCAACATTGTAGGTGGTGCTGCCGACCTTGATCGTGAAGCTCAGATCGAGGTCCTCGATCGTGTGGCCCTTGGCAGGGCCGCGGCCAACGCTGTTTTCCTCTGCCTTGAGGATATTGACCAGCGCGGTGTAGAGCTGGGACTGCGGGAGTCTCCAATAGAGCTGAGCATCCGTGACAGCCTGTTCCAGCTTGATCGGGCGCTGCGCGATGTTCGCGGAGCCTTCGATCAGGTTGTCGCTGGTGGCAGCCGCACCGATGAAGCCCACCGTGCCGGTCGGGGCCGTCATCGTGCCTTCTGCATTCTTCACCTCTGCGTTCGCCAGCGTGTAGTTTGCAGCCTTTGCATTGGTGACGCTGCCGAATTTCAGCTCGTAGTTGTCATCCTTCGCAGTATCCGTCGCGGTTCTGTCTGCCGCCAGTGCGGTGCTGCTGGTGTTGCCTTCCTCACGGTTGGCGGCCTTGTAGGTCTTGGCATTGCCGACACAGTCGTCCTTATCCTGCTTGATGAAGATGCCCGTCGTGTCCGTCAGGTCAAAGTCCGCCAGATTATCGGCGTAGTCCACGCTGTCGCGGGTCGTGCTCTTGACTGCATCAAGGATCCAGTCAAGGTCGTTGGCCTGCTCGCCGTAGACCGTGGCGTCATTCAGCTCATTCTTGGCCTTTGTGGTGGTGGAATAGAGCTTCATGCCGCCGTAGGTCGTGACCGCGGAATCATCGGCATTCTTCGCCGTGTCATTGTGGTCGGTGGTGTACTTGACGTTGTAGTTCATGTTCTCCGTGCCGGCCACGAGGATCTCATAGCCGTCATGGACGTCGAGACGGTTGTACGCGTCGGTCTGGGAAGCAACGTTCACGCCAGTCACCGGATCAACCGAGCCAGCCTTGCCGGTCACTGTGCACTTCGTTGCGTCGAAGGCTTCGAGCGTGCCGTATACCGTGGACTGCGCAACCGGCGCGACCGTGGCGTCCTTGTCGTTGATGGTGAACTTGCCGCCGTAGGTCTCGGACTGATAAGCCCAAGCGCCGGTGACCTTTGCGGTCGTGATCTGCGTGCCGACGTCGGTGCGAGCGGTATTCGTGCGCATGAGTTTCGAATCCACAAAGTTGCCGATCGGCTGATACAGCTCGTCGTGCACGGTCACATTGCCTTCGTAGGCGTAGGTCTGCGAAGCGCCGTTGTAAACCTTGTCGACATTCTTGAGCGCGATCTTCGCTTCCTTCTGGATGGCCGTGACGGTGATCTCCGTCGTGATTGCCTGCCGCGCGGTGCCGCGGGTCAGCTTGACGGTGAAGGTGCCGACGCCGTTCACATGGAGAATATTGTTCTCGTCGATCGAAACGCTGCCATTTGTCAGAGTCGAATTGGTGATCTCCCACTTCAGGAAGCTGGACGTATTTCTGCGTGCCAGATAGTTGCCGTAGGCCGAGAGCTGGATCTCGTCGCCGTAGTAGACGGTGACGTCCGCGCTCTTGCCGTTCTGCGGCAGGCCGAGGATGGAGAGCGTCGGCTGCGGGTCCTCCTCATTCTTCGTGAATTCGCCGTCGACCGGCGTCAGCTCATAGTTCTTCGAGAGTGCATCGACCGGACGGATGATGATCTTGCCGACCTGATCGAGCGCATCGTTGGAATAGTTGGACTGGTTGTTGCTCGTCGGGTTGAAGAGCAGCTCCGGCGCGATCTGCACGTCACGCAGAGATGTATCCGGTGTGCTGTCGTTCACATCACCCGCAAGGCCTTCGTAGCTCGCGTAGAAGCCCGGCATGGAGCCATACTGCCATGTGCCGACCTTTTTGGCCTCGATGGTCAGAGGCTTCTTTTCGATGGTGAAGCTCTTGGAGATCTCGTGCGCGGTGTAGTTCTCGGTCTCGTTCACGTGCAGCGTGACGGTGTACGTACCGGCATCGACCGGCGCCTGCTCGTCAACATTGCCGTCCGCCGGGGTGTTGTAGCCGATGGCCACATCGCCTGCGTAGGTGAGATAATGTTCCGGATTCTCCGTTGCCTTTGTCAAATCCGGTGTTGCACCGGTGTACGGCATGGAGTTGTAGGTTGCCTCTGCCGCAGTGATGCCGATGCTCGGATGCGCCTTGGTGATGGTGTAGATGCCATAGGCGACGTCGCCCGAAATGGCGTCGGTTGCCTTCACCAGATAGCGGCCCGCATTTGCCGGGACATCCGTGCTCCAGTCTGTACCATTCTGGTACTTGACTTCCACGGTATTGCCCTGGGAGCTTGTCGCGGTGACGCCCACATTGCCCATCGGGTTATACATGGTGGCTGTGTTCGTCAAATCAATCAGGGTGCTGGGCTTCGGCTCTGCCGCCGGGGTGTACGTGTTCGCATCGTTGACGACCTCGAACTTCATCGTGACGCCGCTCTTATAGTTCGCCTGATTCGGGCGGGCGACCACGGTGTAGAGGCCGAGCTTGGAAATGTCGGTGGTCTTCTCGATCTTCGTGTCGCTGTGATAGTAGAACGTCAGCGTGTAATCCTCGGTGCCTGTGCCGAGCGTGATCTCGCGGCCGGACTGGTCGATCATCTTGATGACCTTGTCTGCCGGGAAGGTCTCGCCCTGCTTCAGCTCCAGCGTACCATGCTCGCCGTAGACCTGGCTGCGGCTGACATAGATGTCCTCGGTGTAGGCCGTTCCATTCCAGACGTAGTTCGCCGCGTCGTCGCCGCGCAGATCGATCGTGGAGATGGTGAAGCTGTTGTCACCGGCATTCGCGCTGCTGAGCTTCGCCTCGGTCGCCACAGCGTAGATGCTGTCGCCGTTGATGATGCCGACATTGTTGGTCGGCAGACCCGTGCCGTTCGTGGTCTGATCGGTCACGGCGTCGTTCAGCATGACCTCAACGATGCTGACATTGGTGGTGCCGTCGTAGACCTTGGCCTGCGCGATGGCGTCTGCAATGGAGACGCTGCGCTGCTTGATGGTGAAGTCGACTGTCTTAGTTTGCTCCGTCCAGTAGGCGGAAGCGGGGAGCGTCACAACGGCCCTGTAGGTACCGGCCTGTGTCGGCTCGACCAGGTTGTTACCCTTGTCGTAGTACTTCACGGTCCAGGACTTGTTCGCGGCCTCATTGATGCCCGTGCCATTGAAGCCGAAGCCATTGAGCGCGACCGTCAGGCCCTGCGTGCGGCCGTTGTAGGTCACGGTGGTGTTGGACGGGGCGATGGTATAGCTGCTCTCGCGGACGATCAGGCTGCGGGTGACAGTTTCGTCTGCGTAGCCGGTGTTGGACTTCGAGCTGACCGTCACCTTGTAGAAGCCCGGGGCAACGCCGACGGTATTCCACGGGAAGACGTTCCAGCCGTTGACCGTGCTGCCGGTCAGCGTCGTGCTATAGGTTTCATTATTACCCTTCGCCGTGTCGTTTTCGATCTTGACGGTAACGTCGGCGATCGGAGTGGCCTGCGTCGCGCCGGAGAGGAAGACGTTGACGTTGACGGTCTCGCCCTCGGTGATGCCCTCCTTGTTCGTGCCGCGGCCGTTGGTGTCGATCAGCACGTCAATGGTGGTCTGGCCATCCGCCGCGCAGAGCACGTTGGAATAGTACTGCTTATGGCCGTTCAGCAATGCATTGGCGTCCTGCTCAATCTCCGTGAAGGAGCCCTTGGTGATCGGCTCGTTCGCCACGGTGATGACCGCACGATACGCTGCATCCTGCTCAACCGTCGTCAGCGTGTAGGTTGTGCCGGTCGCGCCGTCGATGTTGACCCATGCGTCGGCGCTGCTATAGTCGCCGCCGTTGTTGTGAGCGCTCGCGCCGCTCAGGATCTGCCACTGCACGGTGTAATCTGTACCGGCCAGCAGCTTGGAATAGGCTTTCTTCGCGTCGAGCGTGTAAACCTCGTCCAGCTTCAGCGTAACCAGGCCTTCATGCGCGGCCAGGCCATCTGCGCTGATGTGGATGCCGGTATCGCTAAGAGTCGTCACCGCCTTGTTCGCGTCGGCGCAGCCCTTCACCACGGAGGAGCGGACCGTGACTTCGACATCGTTCGTCGTGTTACCATTGACGTTTGCGATCGTGCCGAAAACAAGATCCTTCGTCGATGCGGTGTCCTTTGTAAAGGTCTGGTTTTGCTGGAAAGTATCGTCGCCGGAGTAGACAGCCGTGATCTTGGACGGCAGACTCGTATAGGTCGTCTTTGCGACCGGGAGCTTGGTGGTCTGGATCGTTGCGATCATCTCACCCTGCGTGCTCTGCGCGTTCTTAGTCAGCGTGGAGGTGCCGAGCTCGATCCACTTGTTCGTTGCGCCCTCTTCCAGATAGTAGAAGGTCACAGTGCCGGTGGGCTGCATGGTAGGCTTGTCGTTGGCCGCGGCTACCGTTGCCGTCAGGGTGATCTCATTGAGCTGATAGACGTCGGTTTCTGGGGTCTTCGTGATGGCATCGAGGGCCTTGACAGTCACGGTGACGTCCTGCTTGGTGCCGATTTCAGCGACCTTCGACGTTGCGCCGACCGTCATGTCGCCCTTGGCATTGAGAACCACGCGATACTGGTCGCCGACCTCGGTGGTCTTGGTGGTATAGGTTACCGCCGTGCTGTCGTTGTCGGCCTTGGCAAAGTTACCGGTGGTCTTATACTGCCACTCGATGTCGTAGTTCTCTGCCGCAACGGTACGGCCGTCCTTCGCAACCACGGAGTAGTCTTTCGCCGTCTGGTCAGCATCCTGACGCAGCTTGAAGGTGTGCTGCACGCCCGCCAGCAGGCCGGTCAGGTCGTGCTCATAGCTCGTGCTATTCGCGACCGTGCCATTCAGCGTGCCCGCCAGCGTAGACTCGATGATCGGGGTCATGAGCTTTGCGGACTTGATGTAGACGTCCTCGGAATCGGACTTGCTAGTTTCATAGGTTTCATTAGTCTCGTACACTGCGTAGAACTGATCGAGGTTCTGAGCTGCATCCTTCGCGGTGTCCCATGCGGAGACTTTGACCTCGAGGGTAGCAATGCCGTTTGCATCAACGGAAATCAGCGTCGTATTCAGGAGCGTGTCGTTCGTGCCGTCCACATAACGGTAGAACTTCACGTAGCCGGTCTCAACGCCGTCATTGCCGCCGTCCTTGGTGACCTTGGCGGTCAGGGTGACGGCCTGGCCCTCGAACTGCGCCTTGTGCTCGCCGATGGCGGTAAAGGGCGTATCGCCGTTGATCTTGATATCCTTGGACTCTTCCGGTGCGTCGATCGTCAGCGCGGTGGCGGTGGCCTGCTTCTCGGTCTTTGCGGTCGCCTTGGTGATCAGATAGTCCCAGTAGACGTCCTTGACCACGGTGCCGTTCTCGTCGTACGTCGCAGCTTTCGTGTAGATGCTGCTCTGCGTCGGAGTAACCTTCGCGCGGAAGGAATATCCGGAATATTCCGGCGTGACCTTCACCCAATCGGTGTCGCTGGTCGTCGTATACGTGGTCCAGTGGTTTGCGGAATCCTCGTATTCCCACGTGATCTCGTAGTGCGTGCCAACGCTCAGATTCTTGCTCTGATTCTTCAGTACACGGCCGCCGTCAAGCTCAACGACCGTCGGAATTTGGAGCCAATAGGTGCTGTTGGCGGTCATCTTATCGGTCGCGGCGGTGCGCGCCTCGTCCGTGTAGATGGTCAGCTCGTTCTGCGCTTTGATCCAGTCAAAGTTTGTTTTATCGGTCTTCTTGTCGACCTCCCAGGAGATGGCCTTGGAATACACACGAAGATCGTCCGAGGCATCGCAGGGGCTGTAGCCCTCGTCCGTCGTCGGCTTGAATTTGACCTTGTAATCCCAACGATAGTTGCTCTTTGTGGCTGCATCGTCGGCGTTGCCCCACTTGTAATTCTCTACCGTCGTTCCAAGCACGCCGTAATTGCCGCCGTTGATCGACGTTGTGCCGAGGAAGGTCCAGTCTGTAGCTGTCTTGGCCTTCTTGTAGAACGTCATCGTGCCCTGCGCATCAGCGCTGAGCTTGCCGACCAGCGTGATGCTGTCGCCCTCGTAGGCATACTCGAGTTTGCTGCCGACAGAGGTCGTCGAACCGGCGCTCGTAAATTCATCGGTGATGATCAGCTCTGCCGTCAGCTCATCGGCTTCCCAGATGGCGTACAGGGCGGTGTCCTTAGTGAACTCGATGATCAGACCATTGGTGGAATCGATATCGGTCCACTTGTAGGTCGCTTCCTTAGCGGTGCCGTCCGTGCTCCAGCCGAGGAAGGTATAGCCGGTGCGGACAGGAGCCTGCTTGGTGAATTTGCTGTTGTCGGTCGCGCCCGCTACATAATAGTTTGCGATCTGCGGGGCGAGCGGGTTGGACGTATCATCGCGCGCGTTGTCATAGTACGTGATCGTGATCGTCTTGCGCTCGATGCCGGTGATGGCGATGCGGGTGTCGGCCATCACGCTGCCGAGGTAGTAGTGAAGGGTGGTCGAGCCGGTCTTCTCGTCCGTCGTGGCGGACTGATAGCCGAGGGCGAGACCGTTGGCCGTGACGGAGAGCTTGCTGTAGTCATAGCCCTCAGAAATGACCAGATCGAACGTCACATTGTCGCCGTAGGCGATGGTGAAGAACTTGTTAGTCGTGTCTGCTTTGGTCATTGTCTCCGTGCCGTACTGCCAGTTCTCAGTCTTCCAGCCGAGACCGCTCAGCGCGTCCACGGTGATGACCGGGAGGATGGGCGTGATCTCGGCATAGATGGTCAGCTCACCGGCGACGGGCTTGGTAAAGTCGTAGGCCTCATGGGTCGCCGCTGTATGGTCTGCACCACACCAGCGGACGAACTTGTAACCCTCGATGTTCGGCTGCTGGGGCTGTGCCGCCGGGTCGCCGAGCTGGACGGCCTGCGTCATGAAGGTTTCATCGCTCAGACCGGTGACGGTCAGCGCATTGCCCTGCGCGTCCACGACGCGGTACTGGAAGGTGACCGTCGCGCGTGCGTTTTCGGTGACCTTGACCGTCACGACCTGATCGGCCGTCACGTTCTCGATTTTATAGGTATAGGTCGCAGCCTCATGCTTTGTATTGGGTTCACCGCTCACCTTTGTCGGTGTCGCGCCGTTGGCTGTAACAACCGGCTCAATCGCTGCATACGCGCCGTCCACGGTCACGGTGAAGGTGAAGTCACTGCCGTGCTCCACGACGAGGGCCTGACTGCTGCTGACGGTGTAGCCGCTGCCGCCCTGAAGGGTGATGGTGTAGGTCTTCTTCGCCCAGACAGCGTAGAGCGTCATGTTATCCGTGAGCTCTTCGGACACGGTCGCGCCCGCGGCGTAGACCACAAGACCCTTATTTTCTTCCTTGGCCCAGCCGAGGAAGTCATAGCCATCGCAGGTCGGCTTGACCGCGCTCAGCGTGACCGCCTGACCGTAGGTTTTGGTGGTGGCATCAATGGTGTTCGGCGTGACAGTCGCGCCGGTCGGCGCATTCAGATCATAGTTGATTGAGTAGGTCTTTGGCATATAACGACCATAGAGATTTACATCGCCATTGACGTCTAACGTCGCTTTTGCCTTATCAGTATAATCGAGGTTTTTATACCAACCATCGAAGGTGTAGCCGGTGCGCTCTGCGGGGGTGATCAACGTCACATCTGTGCTTTCTCCGGTGACCTTCTGGCTTGTGAAGTAGGCCTCATCAATCGAATAAGAGATCGTGTAGACCGGAATCTGCTTCATCTTCACGCTGACAGCCACGTTGGATTTAATGTCGGTTAACGTGTATTTGGTGAGATCAGTGGTATCTTGTGTCAGCGTTGCGTCGCCGGTATAGCTGACGTCTTCAATCGTCCAACCGTTATCCGCAGTCACAGTGAAGGAAACGTCGCCGTTATAGTTAACGGTCTTGTCAGACTTAGTATCTGAGTCATCAAACTTTGCCGTGAAGTGATCGCCGACCGGCAGCGTGACAACATAGGACTTCTGCTCCGGCTGAGAGACCGTTACGGTCGTGTCGCCCGTGGGCATAAAACTGTAAGTGTAGGTCGTGCTGCCGTCATTATTCTCAGTCTTTGTCGAGTAACCGAGCGGCACACCGTTTGCGGCAACGATCATACTGCTTACGTCATATTTTGCGTCGACCTTGACGTTGAACGAGGCAAGAGTGCCGGGGGTGATAGAAGAGGCAGTGTTGGTGAGGGTCACGCCTGTCAGGGAGGCAGTGCCCGGATAGGTGATGGTATAGTTTTTGGGCTGCCACACGGCATAGAGGTTGATATCCGCGTCGCCGAGCGTGACTTCATTGCCGGGCTTATATGCGTCCTCTGCTGTCGCATTTTCGGTATTGGACGTCGACCAGCCGAGGAAGGTATAGCCCTCGGCCTGCGGGATGAGCCAGGGGATGGTGACGGTGCTGTCCTTCGCGCCGGTCAGGTCGTTCGGCCAGTTCAGCGCGCTGCCGTCCGTCGTGTTATTGCGCACGAACTTCACGCTGTGGCTGCCGGCCGGGGTGGTGCCGTCCTTGGTCCACTGGGCGGTCAGGGTGATATCACCGGCAATGTTGCTGACTTCATTACCGTTGACCGTTGCGGTGCCGCTGGTTACTTCCCATTTTTCAAACGTGTAGCCATCCAGTTTCGGCGTGTAGGGAATCGTATAGGTCGACCCGGAGCTTTTCTGAGCTCTTGTCGGCAGTCCGGTAGCACCGGTCAAATCACTGTCGAACGTGATATCGTAGTTCGTCTCGAGCACCGCATTCAGGGTGATGTTGTCTTTAATGCCGTCGATTTTATCCCCTGGCTGCTTAACGGAACCTGTTTGGCCGCTCGTAGCAACCCGCCAACCCTTAAAGGTGCAACCGTCCTTCTTTGCCACGGCTTCCGACGGGATGGTGTAGGAAGCGTTGCCGCGTTCATCCGCGTCCATCGTTGTTTGATCCACAATCTCATTTTCTACCCAAGCGCCGCCGGACTCGATATTGTAGCTGACATTGTATTTAATATCCGTGACCTGAATCCCGGTGATGCCGACGTAGACCTCACCAAAGGGAGTACCGCTGGCAGAATCGCCCTCATAGACCGTATACTTCAGGCGAATCATGTTGTTTTCCAGCGCCTTGGCGGTAAGCGAACCACCATCGCTATAGACTCCGGACACACCGACCTTACTTGCATCAGTGCTTGTGTACGTAAAAGTGGTGGAAGCACCAGAAACAGGATATCCAGCGGCATCTAACTGCTGAACCATGATTGTATGCTTGCCAATCGCTCTTTCCTTGCCTGTATTAGTAGCATCAACTGTCGAAGTATGAACACCAATTTCAAGTTCAATGTTGCTTTTATATTTGACAGATGATGTGTCATTTTTGAACATTACTGCTGGCTTAAAAATGATTTGATAAGCACTGTCCTCAGTACTTTCAGGGACATTTTTAGCAATGGGAGCAGTGCTTACTATTATCCTGTTGTTATGTCCATATCCTAAATATGTAACTGTAACCGGATTATCTGCACTGCTCCCGGCAGCGCTGCTGTCCGCTGCGAATGCCGCCGTCGGCAGCAAACTCAGCGTCATGATGAGCGCCATGAGAAGGCTCAATAGCCTTTTCGGTGTCCATCGGGTTTGTTCTGTTCGTTTGTTCATGCGATTTCCTCCTTATATTTTCACTTTTTTGTGATCGTTCGTGTGCGCCCGCAGAGCGCTCTGCGGGGACGAGGGAGGCCTCCCTCGTCATAGTCTTCTGACAGCAATTTACAGTTATTGACATTATATTAGCCAATAGAATAAATGTAAATCATACCAAAGTATTATAAAACGTGAAAACAGGAGAATAACAGCGAAAAACGGCAAAAAAAGGAGAGCCGTGCGGTGCTGCACGGCTCCCGGTTTATGATCAGGTTATTGCGGCTTGTCGATGCGCAGGCGCTCCAGCGCGGTGCGGACGCTGCCGTGGATGACGAGCTCGAGCCGGTCGACGAGGGCCTGCGGGTCGTCCTTCATGTCCCGCTTGATCCAGTCGAGCATCAGGCCGACGAAGGCGTACTTATAGACCGTGGCGATGAAGGCCTTGTCCTCGCCGCGCACGCTCATGCCCTGCGCCTGCTCCTCGACCACGCCCTCGAGCAGGTCGTAGGTGACCCGATAGAGGTAATTTTCCACCTGCTCGCGGCTGACGGAGTGGTAGACGTTCATGATGAAGGGCTTGTTGTCCTGCACGGCCTTGAAGAGCTGCAAAAAGCCCTGCTGCCACGTCTCGTAGGTCTTGTTGCCCGCCAGCGCTCTGCCGGCGTCCTCCTGGCACGACCATTCGACCAGATCGTAAATATCCTTGAAGTGGTAGTAAAACGTCATGCGGTTGATGCCGCAGTCCTCCGTGATATCGCTGATGGTGATCTTGCTCAGGGGCTTTTGCAGCAGCAGATTCTTGAGCGACGCCTCGAGTGCGCGCTTGGTCACCTGTGACATGGCCGGTTGCTCCTTCCGTTCGGATGATTGCTTTCATCATACCATGCCGAAAAGCAAAAAAGGGAGAAATTTTTGTAAATTCTGCGGGAAGCGGGAGCGCCGGCCGGCG
>ERZ791603.1581-NODE-1581-length-16339-cov-12.525669_pt1 | contig 16339 bp, 15 predicted proteins | sample MGYA00509966_ERZ791603 | MGnify/ENA primary metagenome ERZ791603 (study PRJEB30046, sample SAMN00791931) | human gut metagenome | study: EMG produced TPA metagenomics assembly of the A metagenome-wide association study of gut microbiota in type 2...
ACCGACAGGGGAAAACCATTGTTGTTGTGACACATGATCCCTATGTGAGCGATTGTGCCACACGGCATATTGCGCTGTGAGAGGACTGCATGATTCTCATGCAGAAGCGAATCGCTGGATCGCTTCTGCACCCTCGGTATTTAACAAAAACCTTACATCAACTGTAAGTGGCGTATTTGCCTATTCCGCTGTAAAATTTTAATGAGCAGACAAGCATCAAACGAAATAGCGAGGTGTTGAGTTGATATGAATTGCAAAGAAAAACTTTTAGAAGTTCGTGATTTACACAAGGTCTATACCAAAGAAGGTGTCCCTACAAAAGCCCTCAATGGAATTACCTTTAACGTTCTGAATGGTGAATACTTGGGCATTATGGGAGCAAGTGGCTCCGGGAAAACCACATTGCTGAACTGCATTGCTACGGTTATTAAACCAACCGCTGGACAAATCCTGCTTTCCGGCGCAAATATAAGCTCTTTTGACGGGGGCAAGCTGGCTGAATACCGTGGTAATAAAATAGGCTATCTCTTTCAGGACTTTGCATTGCTTGACAATCTGACAGGCAGGGAAAATATCCTGCTGCCGCTCTCTATTCATAACATGGATATTTCAACGGCAGAAAAGAGATTGACTGACATTGCAGGATTTCTCGGAATTACGGATGTGCTTTCCAAATTTCCGACGCAAATGTCCGGTGGTCAAAAGCAGCGTGTCGCCGCTGCCCGCAGTCTGATTTCTAACCCCGATATTATTTTGGCCGACGAGCCGACCGGGGCATTAGACACGAAGGCTGCGCGGCTTCTCATGGAAAAGCTGCTGGAAATCAACCAAAAGCATGGTCGTACAATTTTGATGGTGACGCATGATCCGAATGCGGCAAGTTTCTGTTCCAGAATTTTGTTCATTCAGGACGGTGTAATTTTCCATGAACTGCGTCGGAAAATCCCTGCTGAAACGCGGGAAGAATTTTATGCGCGCATTTTACAGGTTATGGCGCAACTGGGGGGAGGAAGTGCAAATGTTCTTTAGCATCGCTTGGCGAAATGCGAAACGAAGCCGCAGCGAAAATCTAATATACTTTCTCACTATGGTAACAGCCATAGCCACGTTTTATATTGTGCTTTCTCTTGGAGAGCAGGACGTGATGCGTTTTTTGAGTGAACTTGAAAGCGACGCTGTGGATCGCCTTTTGACAAAACTGTTGCCGACAGTGTACCTCTGTGCGCTGCTGTTCGTTTTTTCTCTGGTGATCTTTGCAAATAAGTACCAGCTTGAATGTCGAAGCCGAGAATTAGGTCTTTATCTTCTGTTTGGAATGACAAAGCCTCGCCTGTTTATTCAAATCATGGCAGAGGGGCTTATCAGCTCTCTTTTGGCTCTTTTAGGCGGTCTTATCTGTGGCGGCTTTTTGTCAGAGATAAGCAGTCTTGCTACGGCACGACTTGTGGGCTACGGTATTATTGCACATCAATCAAGTTTTTCCATTCGTGCTGTTATTTTGACGACGCTCGGATTTTTGATTATCCAGTCTGTCGCGCTGTTTGTCCTATGCGGAAAACTTTTTAACAAAGAAATTCAGCAAATGCTTTACGGTGAAATGGAGAAAAAGCAGCGAACTGGGAGTAAGAGCGGTAATTGGCTTTCCCTCATTCTTGGTGCTGTGTTTTTAATCTTCGCATACTGGATTGTATTAAAACATTTTATGACCGCTGGCAACGCACTGATAATCGTCGCGGTTGTGTTTGGAATTGTCGGAACGGTATTATCTATCCGTGGTCTTGCAAGACTGTTGAGCGCAGCAGCGGCATCCATAAAGCGCAAAGCCACATCCGGACTGTATATCTTTACACTGCGCCAACTTTATGAAAATGTCGTCCATAAATACATTTCCGTCAGCGTTGCGTCTATTCTGATTATGCTCACAATCATGCTCATTACAGACGGATCCGTTAGCATTATGTCATATGGAAAACAAATAACGAGAGGATCTTCCGTCTATGATTTTACAGTTATGGGCGATGAGCGGCTGGTTGACGAATATCTTTCAAATGAAAAAATGAACTCTTATGTTACCGCCTTGAATCGCATGGAAACAGGGACAATGAAACACCCCGTTTCGGGAGAAATGAAATCTCTTGTAGACTGGTCCGGACTGCGAGAACAGGTAGTTTTGAATTTGCCCCCGGATGTGCAAGACCCTGTTGTGCAAGGAGCAGTTAGCTATGAATTTGGCTCACACCAACCGGCAGCACTTATCCTTTTGGGGTTCATTGACACAATAGGAGCTGCCCCGCATCTTCTGCCAGTATCATCATACAACAGGCTTTTAGAAGCAGCAGGGGAAGAACCGGCAACGATCCGTAATGATGAAGCGATCTTTTACCTTAACCCGGATTTTACAGGAAATACACAAGATGAAATGTTCTCTATATTAGAACGGATTGCAATGGATGCACAGACGAGAGGGAAAACCTTACTTTCCATTGATGGACAGCCGATTGTTCTTGGTTCGTCCGTACCAATGAAAGGACTAACAGCAGATGAAAACATAAAAATCGTAACTGCATTGATTGTTTCCGACGAAGTTTATTACAAATATGTAGCCCCGGACACCGTTACAGTCTATTATAGCTTCTGTATTCCGAGAGAAACCGTTGAGAAAAACGGTCTGTTGCAGTCTATTATGCAAGCTGAAAAGCTGTTAAAGCCCTCCGGATTGTATTATGAAAGCTATCTTGACAATTTCGGGCGGCAGTTATTCTATGTGATTTCCGGCAGTTATACCACCCTATACATGGGATTTATGCTGCTGATTATCGCTTGTGCTGTGCTTGCCCTGCAATTTTTGACACAAATGAGAGCAACAAGGGCAAGATATGCAACGCTCTCAATTCTTGGCGCACGACGCGAACAAATGAAACGCTCTATCAACCAACAGGTGCTATGGTATTTCCTTCTCCCCATGCTGCTGGCGTGTTTGAGTGGGACGGTTGGAGTTTATGCAATGCAACATTATCTGCATAATGCCGGAGTGCAAAAGTTGCAACAGTCCTTACCATTGCTGCTTGTTATGGGTAGTATCGTTGTGCTTGTGTTTGTGATCTACGGGGTTGCCACGGCTCGGACGGCAAACCGTGAGATTAGTAAATTGAATTGGAAACCAAACTCTTGACAGACTTTCGATAGAAAGAGGAGGTGATCATGTTGGCGCGGATTGTCGTAATTGAAGATGATGTATATATGCGGGAAGAACTGATTGATATGCTTAAAAAAGCAGGGTATGATGCCGTTCCTTTGCCTGCTTTTGAAAACGCTGTATCACAGTTAGCAGAGCTGTCCCCGGATTTAATTCTGCTCGACATCAATCTCCCCTTTCGTTCCGGCTTTGAGATATGCAAAGAGATAAATGCAAAGCACCTTGGGGCAGTTTTGATTTTAACGGCAAGAGATAAATTACAGGACGAACTTCATGCCTTGGGATTGGGGGCAGACGACTACTTAACAAAGCCATGTAATATGGAACGTCTACTTGCCCGCACAAAAAATCTTCTGCGCCGCCGAGAGGCGCAGGTGCAGCAAGGATTACTCGACGGGGGCGGCTTCCTGCTTGATCCAAATACTTTTACGATATATGCAGGAAAAACCTCTTATGTTCTGCCGCAGAATGAGGGAAAAATCCTTCTTGCTCTTTTGAAAAACAGCCCGAACCTCGTTTCAAAGAACGAGCTGTTCCATACGCTTTGGGGGACGGCAGAGTTTATAGATGAAAATGCCCTGCAAGTCAACTTTACCCGTCTGCGGAAAACGCTGCGTGAAATTGGGCTTGAGGAACGCATTGAAACGGTACGCGGACAAGGCTACCGTCTGAAAGAACAGGTGGGCTTATGAGAAACTTGCGTACTCTCTTGACTTATATATCGTCTAATCGAATTTGGTTGGTTACCCTTGCGTGCTTGGAGTTGTTCTTTGTATTTCTTGCATGGTTTGCTTACCCGGAGAATTTTTTGAGCCTTGTGGGACTGATGATATTTGTATCTCTTGCCGCTTTGATCCTCCCGCTGGTAATCTCAATCTACAAACGCAAGAAAATAGACATCGCCTTTCGATGTTTCCTGTTAGAGCCGGACGACAGAAACGAATACCTGTTATGTGAAAGTGTCCCCGCGTCAATGCGTCCATATCTCCGAGAACTGGGGCAACATTTAAGAACGCAGCAGGAATACGGAAAAGAGCAAAAGCTGAAAATTGCGGATTACGAAAACTACATCGAAAAATGGGCGCATGAAATAAAGAAACCGTTATCCCTTATGACGCTGCTTTTGGATAACCGTAAGGGTGAGATGTCGCCTTTGGTGCATACCCGTATGTTATATGTGCGCGACTATGCGCGGCAGAGTGTAGAACAGATTTTATACTTTTCCCGCCTTGGAGCAGTTCATAAAGATTACTGTTTTGAGCAGCTTTCTGTTTTGGAAACTTGCCGGGAGGCGGTTGAGGATAATTTTTCCTTACTTGAAGAAGCCGGATTTTCTGTCGTGTATACCGGGGACGACCGCAATGCTGTATCTGATAAAAAAGGATTTATGTTCATTTTAGGTCAGATTATCAGCAACAGCGTAAAATATGCCGGAAAGAACCCCGCGCCCACGATACAATTCTCGGTGGCGGATCATGCAGATAGTGGAGAAATCATTTTATCTATCAGCGATAACGGAACTGGCATACCCGTGTCCGATCTCCCGTTTGTCTTTGATAAGGGCTTTACCGGGGACACAGGCAGCTATTTAAGCCGTTCTACGGGAATGGGGCTGTACCTTGTTCGTCAAATGGCGAATGACTTGACCCTAAAAGTAAGTATTTTTTCAAACGCCAACGGCGGAACAACCGTAACACTGATGTTTCCTAAAGTGGAGCAACCCTTGAGGAGGTGAGCATATGCAGCCGCAGAAAAAGAAATCTCATACTGTGGTATTGCTGATTGGCTGGCTAATTATTTTAGGCTCATACCTGTTAATACGATTAGCGTTTATTCTTTTTGGACTTCATTTGAGATCCGAAGCGTTGGGAGTTTGCCTTGCCGTAATACCGTACCTTTTAGCCGCGCTGTATTTTGGAAAATACGGCAAATCACAAAAGGCTTGGTTTTACTCGTTGGGCATTCTATTCCCGTCCATTGTTGAGAAAATAGCATTGTATTCTATCGGTGTGTTTCTTTACGGGATAATTCCTGCAAATATCGCAGGAGTTATGGAAGCTGTCGCAACCGGGGATGTATTTGTAAATCTCTTTACACAGCCGTCCGCACGTTATGTAATCAATATTTTGTTTTTCAATTGGACGTACATAGTATGTGGCATTGCGGTTTCTGTTCTTTGCGTTCTTATTCTCACGAAGGTGCAAAAGAACACAGAAAATAGCAAATAGAATTGTGGAGGTGGGATATGTTTGATGGTCTATATGCAGTAGTGATGTCCGGGTCGCTCATAGGGATATTTCTTCAAGTTGTCCCCATTACCTTTTTGGTAGGACTTGTTTACGCAATCTATCGACTTGTGAAAATCAGAAAGCGCGAACTGTCTGTTTCGTGGGGAGCAGAGATTATGCGTTGGCTTTTTGTTTGCTACTTAACAGGACTGATCAATCTTGTTCTTGTTCCGAGAAATTTTTGGACGTATATTTGGTTTTATCTGTATAACGGTTATAGCGGTGGTGAACTCGACCCCCTATTTTCCGGCAATTTCAACCTTGTTCCCACATTTTTGAAAGCTCAAACAGGCGAATTTACGATTGGGCGTTGGGTAAGAACAATGCTTGAGGGAAATCTTATCATCTTCTTGCCAATGGGGTTCTTCTTGCCTTTTGTTTCAAAGACCATAAACACACGGAACATTTTTGCTTTTGCTGTCATAACACCGATTGCGATTGAATTACTACAGCCTGTCATTGGGCGCAGTTTTGATGTTGATGATGTAATGATGAACTTTGCAGGAATCATCATTGGCTATTTTATAACTCTTGGAATTAAGGCAACAGCAGCAAAGCGTTAAAACGTTAATTCCATACGCTGCTTCAAACATCTGCCGCACGACGGCAAAAGAAAAAAACCGTCGTGCAGCAGACATCTTTTCACGCCCCAATGATAACGCGGCGGTTTTGAGAAATCAAAGCCGCCGCGTTTTGTCATGCGACGACATTAAAGACATGGCGGCATAAAGGAGGCTGCCGCCATGTTGCATTATCATTATAGCCCCTAACAAGCGGGGATATTTCTCAAAAAAAGTGTCTTTCCGTTATGGGGTGTTTCTGACTGTGCAGATGAACACACATATCACCATATAGCGGTATATGCTTCCTTTATAGCGCCCGGTTGCATTTTGCAGTCGGGCGCATTTTGCTTCTCCAAAAGTTTTTTTTGAAAAAGTTTTCTTTTTCGGTTGGCATATTCACGGCTTCGCCGTGGAGGGTTGCCGAAAGGGGATAAATACTAACCCGCCCCCGGGACGAAAGGGGGTGAGAACATGGATTACCCTAATCGGCTGGAATGGCAAACGAGATGTGAGTTTAATGCGTACTGCAAACGCGCTTTACGCAATGAACTGATTGACGCTTGCCGAGAGCGAAAGCGTAGGCAACTCCGCGAAGTGATCTTTTCAGACCTGACCCCGCAGGAAGAAAGGCAGCTTTACACCGTTGACAAGTATTTTCAAGACGGCAACGAAGAAGCCTTTTGCGCAGGAGGCTTGAAGATTACCGCAAAACTGCTTGCCGAAGCTCTGCACACCCTGCCGGACGAAAAAAGACAAGCCGTATTGCTGTACTACTTTTTCAACATGACCGACGTTGAAATTGCGGAAGCGATGAAGATCCCCCGCAGCACAGTACAGTATCGGCGCACAAGCTCTTTTGAACTGCTGAAACGATATTTGGAGGAACGAGCCGATGAATGGAACGATTAGCAACAATTCCGATGAACGCGGCTTATTACCTTACCCGGTCATTTTAGCCGCAACGAAGGGCGACCCCGACGCTATGAAACTTGTCTTGCAGCATTACCAAAGCTACATAGCCCACCTGTCTATGCAGAAAATCCGCGACGAAAGCGGCAATACATATTGGGGCATAGATGAGGACTTGCGGGAGCGGCTGCAAGCAAAGCTCATGCGGGCTGTCCTTAACTTCAAGGCAGATTAACGCAAAATACAAAGCGTCCCCCTTTCCGCTTTGCGTGTTCAATCTGACCTTAACCCTGCTCCTTGACAAAGAAAGCCCGCAAGATAACGGCGGCGCAGTATAGGGCAAATCGGATACGTTCCTTTTGCGCCGAGCCATACGGCGGGTGCGCCATGACGCTATCCAGGTGAGGTTATCCCCGCCCGGACAGCCGAGCGACCAACACCGCGCCGGAAAGCAAGTGTAGCGGCTTGCGGGCGACGACGCGCAGAATACATAATGATACTCCCTTACAGCCACAGTCCGAGCGTTCAAAGCGTCGCAGGCAATGGGTAGGGCTGCATGAGAACCATGCAGGGGTGAAACTCCCGTGAGGTTGTGCTAACAACCGTCCGATTAAAGCCCCATTTATGAATCAAGACCTTTTAGTCATTACCACGAAAGGGGGTTATCTCATTGGCAAAAAAGGAAACATCAAATCCCACTGTGCCTGTGCTTCCCATGCTCAAAACGATTGAGCAGATGAGCCGGATCAGCGGCATAGGGGAAAACAAGCTACGCGAGCTGATGGACAGCGGCGAGCTTGAATATATACAAAACGGAAACCGCCGTTTGCTTGCCGACGCTGCTATTTGGGACTGGTACGAGAGGGCAAAGCGAAAGGTAGCTCCCCAAAACCAGGAGGGAGGTAAGTAGCTATGGCGGTATCATCAAGAAAAGTTCAGAATAAGCGCGACAGCAACGGTGTTTTGACTGGAAAGGCAGGTACCGTCTATGACGTAAACATTAAATACACCGGGCAGGACGGGAAAAAGAAATCCTACGCAAAAAAAGGCTTTGCAACCAAAAAAGAAGCGACGCAGCATGAAGCTGAAATGAAAGCAAAGCTCGCCAATCCTGTTTACAGCCCGGTCGTTGCTTCACAAGGTAAGCAGACCGTCAAAGAGTATTTGAAGGAATGGGTAGAAAACCACGGCAAGGCTAACTTGCGTCCAAGCACCTTTGCAGGATATAAGAGCCATATTCGCAATCATATCGTGCCATATATCGGTCATGTGCAGCTTAACCAACTGACCCCGGCGATGCTTGATAATATGTTTCAGCAGCTATTTGACAAGGGCTTATCCAATAGCACCGTTCGATACGCGCAGCGCATATTGAGCGTGTCAATGGAACACGCCCGGAAGTACCGATACATTGAACATAACCCCGCCCGCGACATTATAACAAAGTTCGGCAAGCAAGCGAAAACGCCTGATCCGTACACCATTGAGCAAATGCAGACCTTTATGAGCAATGTGATAGGTACGGAATGGGAAATGCCTGTTGTGCTTGCCGGAATGTATGGCCTTCGCATGAGTGAGATTATCGGATTGCGGACAACAAACATTGACCTTGAAAAAATGCAGTTTGGCGTTGTAGAGCAAATGCCCTTCAAAGTGCCGCCGGGAACAAAGACCATTACGGAAATGGCACCGACAAAATCCAATGATCGTATTTTGCCGATTACCGAAGAAGCATTGCCGTACTTCCTGCGGCAATTTGATTTGATTGCACGGCAAAAGGCTTTGACCGAGGCGGGCGGTGGGGTGTACTATGATAATAAGCTCTTTATTGCAAAGCCTGACGGTTCGCCGCAGCGCAGAGATAGAATGTCGGCAAACTTCGGACAGCTTATCCGACACCTTGAAATGCCGCATATCCGCTTTCACGATTTACGTCACCCGTATGTCAAGTACACGACAAAAATTTTTAGCTTGCGCTCGATGGCTTTTCAAGCGCAGGCTTATCCTGATGCTCGGCGAAAAACTCGCGGAGCTTGTCAGCTTCATCGGGGAGGACAAAGCCGAAGCCCTGTCCGTCCACTCTGCAATAGAAAGCGATTTTCATGTCTGCCACCTCAATCGAAAATATCTTGGATTTTGTATGCAACCTCAATACGCTTGTCGGGGTACACCAGCACCCGGTCGATCAGCAGTTCGACCAGCTCGGTGGTCAGCGTGTCCGCATCGAAAATCGCCTTGGACGCTTCCTTTCGGCTGTCCTGCCGTGCCTGCTCGTCCTGCTTCTGCTTCGCCTGTGCCAATACTACGGCATAGGCGTTTTTTGTTTTCAGCAGCAGCTCGTCACACGCGGCCTTTTCTGCCTTGTAGGTGTTCAGGTCGATCTCGCCCATGAGATAGCGTTCGTAAAGTGTGCGCTTGCCGTCTTGCAGCGTCTCGATCTGCTGCTCATATTCGGCGCGTTCCGGTACGGAAGCATCTACCCGGAGCGTACCGTCAGGGGCAAGCGGTGCGGCGGCTTCCATCTGCTTTTTCAGCGTCAGGAATACCGCTTGTTCCAGCTCTGCGGCGTTCAGACGCATCTTGTGGCAGCGGCTTTCTACGTCCGCCTCGGAATGGCGGCAATAGTAATACGAGGTTTTCTGCATGGTGTGGGACAGCGCATGACCGCAGTAGCCACAGACAGCTTTGCCTTTCAGCGGGTAGTCCCGCTTTTTCTTGTTTGGCTGGGAAAAGCGGAGCTGGCTGGCCTGCACGGTATCAAACACGGCTTTCTCTATGATGGCCGGGTGATGGTCAGGGATGATGTACCACGATTCTCTGTCCTTCAGGCGGCTTCTGGTGCCGCCTACTTCGAGAACCGCCCGCTTGCCGATCACATACACGCCGGTGTAGCGTTCGTCCTCCAAAATGCGGAGAATGGTGGACGCACTCCAAATCCCGTGACAGCGGGAAATATCGTGGGTATGATTGCCGTGCGCCGCTTTGTACTGGCCGGGGGTAGGGATGCTTCTGCGGAACAGCTCTCGCGTGATGGCGGTGGCGTTGATCCCCTCGGCAGCAAGCTGGAAGATAAGCTGTACAACGGCAGCGGCCTCCGGGTCAGGCTCCATTCTGCCATCGGCGCTTTTGCGGTAGCCGTAGGGACAGATTTTGCTCTGATACTCGCCGCGCTGCATCTTGGCGTACTTGGCGCTCTTGGTCTTGATGGACATATCGTGGCTGTAATATTCGCTGATGAGATACTTGAATGCTACGTCCATGCCGCCGGTGTCACCCTTGAATTTGCTGCTGTCAAAATCGTCGCTGATGGAAATGAAGCGGGTATGGAACAGCGGGAACACGCGCTCGATAAAGTAGCCGGTTTCAATGCTGTTTCGCCCGAAGCGGGAAAAATCCTTGACGATGATGCAGTCGATTTGATTGGCCCGCACCAGCTCAATGAGCTTCTGTACCTGCGGACGCTCAAAATTCGTGCCGCTGTACCCGTTGTCGATGAACTCCATGATCTCCGCGTTCAGGGCTTCGGGCATGGAAGCCGCGTACTCGTGGAGAACAAGGCTCTGATTTTCAATGCTCAGACTGTCGTACTTGTAATCCTCAATGGAGAGGCGGATGTAGAGGGCGATCACATATTTCTGCATTGTTCCAGCACCTCCGCATAGGTTTCAAACTCGCTCTGAAAGCGATAGCGCACCGTGATCTGCTTGTCGTGGGATACCTCAATGCGGTCGATCAGCCGCTCGATAAGTGCGCCGGTCAGCGCCCGGTCGGTCTTGATTTGTGCGGCATCCTGTTCCAGCGCCCGGTGCTGCTCAATCTGTGTATCCATCGTCCGCAGGCCGTCCTCCAACTGCTCCATTTCCACGGAGAGGTCGGCAATGCGGCTTTCATACTTCTCCTTGTAGTCGAAATATTCATCCTTGGTGAGAACGCCTTGCACAAGATTTTCATACAGGCTCCGCACGATACCGCGAAGCCGCTGGATTTCCTGTTTGCGGTTGGTGATTTTCTCCCGCAGCGCGGCGCGGTCAGCGGCCTGCCGGGACAGCTCCGCAAGCGACAGGCGGTATTCCCCCAAAGCGGTGTTGAGCGCTTCCTGAAGCATATCTGCCAGCATATTCAGCAGTGTATCCTCGCGGATGGCCACACCGGCGCAGGCATTCTTGCTGATTCGGCTCTGGCTCAGACAATGGTAGAAGTACACATCGTCGGACTTCTTGCGGATGTTTCTCTGCCGGTGCAGACTGCCGCCGCAATGGGCGCAGAACACCTTGCCTTTGAGCAAATTCGGCGTGTAGGCTTTGACTTCCCGTGCCTTGGCGCGGCTGGCGGTCTGATTGAGAATTTCCTGCACCGCCGCGAACTGTTCCCGGCTGATGATGGCCTCGTGGGTGTCCCGTACCACCGTCCATTCCTCGGCATCGGCCTTGACCTGCCGATGATCTACGGTTTTGGTCTGCCCCTGAACGAGATCTCCGGTGTAGACCTCGGAGCGGAGAATGACGCCGACCGTTCGGGTCTGCCACTTGCCGCTGCCAAGCAAATTCTCGTGGGTGATCTTGCCCTGCATCTTCTTGTAGTGGCTGGGGGTAAGAACGCCTGCTTCGTTCAGCCGCACGGCGATGGTATTGAGGCCAGCGCCCTCGGAAGCCCAACGGAACATCCGCTGCACCACAACGGCGGCAACGGGGTCGATGATAAGCTGGTGGCAATCGCCCTCCGCTTTCAGATAACCGTAGGGAGTACGCGCACCGATGAACTTGCCGTCCTTCATGGCCTGCCGCTGCTGCGCCCTGATCTTGCGCCCGATGTCCAAAGCGTAGGCTTCGTTTATCATGTTCCGCAGCGGAATGATGATACCGGAATGGGCATCCTCTGGGGCGGCGGTGTCGAAGTTTTCATTGACCGCAATGAAGCGGACGCTGCGGATGCGGAAATACTGCTCGATGTAGTAGCCGGTGTCGATGGTGTTCCGCCCCAAACGGGAGAGGTCTTTCACAATCACGCAGTTGACGTGACCGGCCTCAATATCCGAGAGCATCTGCTGAAAGCCCGGACGGTGGAAGTTTGTCCCGGTCGCGCCGTTGTCAATATAGGTATCGTACACGCTGATCTCCGGGTACTGCTCCAGATAGCGGGCAATGATCATCTGCTGGGTTTCAATGGATACGCTGTGCGTGTGGGTATCCTCCACCGAAAGGCGGACGTAGATCGCGGCGCGGCAAGCGGCGTCGGCCTCCTGCACGACTACCGCAGCCGTTTCTTTTCTGCTTTTTCTCGCCATGCTCACCCCACCTTTCTCTGTTCGTAATCTTTCTGCTGCGCTGCCAGCGCCAAAAGCTGCAACGCCTTTTTGTATTCGTCCTCATGGGTAAAGGTAATATCCAGCTCCTTTTTCCCACGGACGCGGATGCTCTGCACCATGTGAATGAGCGCCCTGCGGTCTAAGGTTTCCAGCGTGGAGAACTGCGTAAACTGCGAAATCCAACGGTTGCGCTCACTTCGATTTTCCAGCACCTCCGTGAGCTTTTCCTTGAGAACGCGGACGCTTTCGCGGATGTCCTCGGCCTGCTTGGTGTACTTTGCCTTATAGGAAGCGTATTCTTCCTTGGTAAGCATACCTCCCACAAGGCTCTCATAAAGCCTTGCCTTGAACTCCAGCACCTGCTCCAACCGGCGCTCATTGTCGGTGATGTGGTCGCTGTATTCCTTGGTAAGTGCCTGATTGATGCTGGACTGGTCAATGCCGGTCAGCAGCGCCTCCAGAGAAGCAATATTGCCGATATAGGATTTCAGGCTGTCCCGCACACAGTCGATCAGGCTGCTTTCTTTCAGCATGACCGGATGGGCGCAGCCCTTTTTCTTGCCGGTGGGACAATAATAGTAGTGGTACTCCTTGCTGTTTGCACGGTTGGTCTTGCGGGTCATGCGGCTTCCGCAGCACCCGCAGATCAGAATACCGGAGAACAGATACACCGTATCCTCGTTGGGAGAAGTCCGGGTATCCAGTCCCTTGATGCGCTGCACCAGCTCAAAATCCTGACGGGCGATCAGCGCTTCATGGGCATCCGGGACACGCACCCACTCGGAGGCGGGGCGCTGCTCTATCTGCTTGATCTTGTAATGCGGCGTACCCTGTTTGCCCTGCACCAGCGTTCCGGTATAGGTTTCGTCCTGCAAGATGCGGATGATGGTGGTTGCCGACCATTTGCAGTCAGCCTTGTCCGCATAGCCCTTTTTCGCATAGGGCAGGCCGTTGTTCTTCTTGTACGCCAGTGGGGAGAGGATACCCAGCCGGTTCAGCTCTGATGCGATCTTGGAGGCGCTTGCGCCCTCCAGCCGCATACGGAAAATGTCGCAGACCACGCGGGCGGCATAGGGATCGGGGACAAGTAGGTTTTTATTGTCCTCGGCTTTCATGTAGCCGTACACCGGGAACGCGCCGACGAAATCGCCGTTGCGCCGCTTCACATCCAGCGAGGAACGGGTTTTGATGGAAATGTCCCGGCAGTAGGCTTCGTTCATAATGTTCTTGACCGATACGGTCAGATCATCGCCGCTGTCGTGGGCGGTGTCGATGCTGTCAGTGATGGCGATGAAACGTACCCCGTAGGCCGGGAATACCCGGCGCAGATACCGGCCTGTTTCGATGTACTCACGCCCCAGCCGGGAGAGGTCTTTTACAATGACGCAGTTGATATTGCCGTCGGTGACATCCTGCATCATTTCCTTGAAGGCTGGGCGGTCAAAGATGATGCCGCTGTATCCATCGTCGATCTTTTCGGAAACGACCTCAATATCCGGGTTGCGCTCTACAAAGTTTTCAATGAGCTTGCGCTGATTGGAAACGCTGTCGCTCTCACTGAAATGATCGTCGGTGTAGGACAGGCGGATGTAAGCGGTAGCTTTGTATTTGGGCATGAAAAAGCACTCCTTTCTCCCGGACTGCTCCCGCATGAAAAGAGTGGTTATCTGGCTATTAGGTTTTCATCCTTTTCCACACCGATCATAGCACTCTCTGCGGAAAAAAGCGAGGATGTCGCTCAGCGCAAAATGCCTTGCAGACATTCCTCCAACGTAACGCCGTTCCCGGCAAAGCAGGCGTTTACCACGAAATCGCCGCAGCGGAAGCGGTAAGGATTTTTGATCTGGCGGATAAAGGCGGCAATACGTTCTTCCTTGGGAAGATTTTTGTCAACAGAGACTTCCCGGATGTCCACCAGCTCATCCGTGTGGACGTGGGATTCGTTTGGCATTGGCTGCATCATGGCGATCTCCTTTCTCGGTTTGGTGGGTTTCCTCAAGGTCACATGAATGCGCTGACGGGAAAGGCCGTCAGCGCATGGTATCTGACATTGAGAGGCGGCTGCGCGGGCAGAATTGGAGCCACATAACATAATGGTGAATACCGGCGCAGCCGCTCTGCTTGTCTATTTGAGAAGATCCATCCTATTTGCCACGCACCCCGGATAGAGGGCATGATGCAGGCCGCCCTTGGCAGGGCTGTCATAACTCCACGATACCGCTGTCCCAAAGGGCTGGCGCATACCGCAGGGTTCCCCCTCAAGTCTGTGGGAGGGCGTGAGCAAGTTTCATTATCCGCCGCGCTGTCATCGCGCCCGATTTGCCGAATCGGGTCTAAGGCTGCGTAGATCGCTCGGATGGCTTTTCCGGAATCACCCCCTTGAAGCCATCGTCGTGGCGGCGCACCTTATGCCGCTATCACGCGGGTTTTGTGCCTGCATCATGGTCTATTCAGTTTTCAACGTTCAACGAAAGGCTTCGTGGAGAATGTCCCTTCACCTATCATCTTTTTTAGGGCATTTTTGCACCCTGTTTTTGAGCTTACGGGAAAAATTTTTTGATTTTCTTTATTGCGGAGCCGATGCTTTTGGAAATGTTCTGGTGTCTGATGCCCTCAATCCGCCCAATTTCATCAACGGTCATTCCGCCAACGTGGTACATCCAAAGTCTGCGGAACTGTGTTTCCGTCAGCTTGTCCCTGATCTGAGAAACCATCGCGGAAGCCACTCTGCGTCGCTCGGATTTCTCGTGCTGGCGCTCCATAACCACATCAATGGCAGGAATGGAAAGTGCGGCTTCGGACAGGTCATCAATGGACGTATTGTGTTTCCCCTCTACCACATCCTGATTGTCCTCAGTGTGGTAGTTTCCATCCGACCAAGATTTCCATTTCAGAAATTCTTCCTCGCTGGCAAAGTCCTCGCGAGTCAGGCGGATGATGACTTCATTGGCATCCATATAAACGATGGCATCGGGGTCTTTCTTATTCAGCGCATAGCTGCTTTTTCTATTAAACATTTTGTTCCTCCGTTCAGATCCGAGTGGGTAAAAAGGTCTGAACGAAGGGCGGCGGGGAGCGGCAGCCCACGGCGAAAAAGTGCCGGGAACGACAAAAAGCGCCCACACAGGCATAAAAGCCTGTATGGGCGCTTCGGTGCGGTTCAGTATGGAAATTGTCGGTAGCTGCCGGAGGGCATAGGTATCCTGCGGTGTCCGGGTATCGTCCGGCTATGCTCCCGGCGCGGCTTGTTGCCGCAGCATTAGCGGCACCTCCTGTGCTCTCCTGTCATACGCATAGGTCCCTTTCATCTGAAAAATGTTGGGACAGCAAAAACAACGGCCGCCCCGTACAGAGCAGCCGCCGTTTTCCCTATACCATACGCTGCTTTTCAGTACCGCAAGGATGGGTGTCCTGTTATCGTCGTATTCTGATTTCTTTTAGGGCATTTCAGGACTATCCAAAAGGGATACGCTGAACTCCTGCGCGATCGCCCCCTCCGGCAGCAGCTTTGCCATGACCACCAGCCGCTGATTGCCGCTGTTGGCCTTGTCATACTTCCGGCAGCAGGTGGAGAGGGTCAGAACGGTATCTTCCTCGGAGAAGGTCACGCCATCAAAGTCAAGCCAGTTTTTCCTCTCCACGGTCTGGAAGAAGTCGGTAAGCTCGCCGCCTATGGGATTGGGATTGATATAGTCAAATTCAATATCCGTGATGAACAGGGCGGTGATCTGGAAGATCAGGTCGTCTCCGTCCACGGAGAGGTAGATGTAGGGATTCTCCTTTACGAAGTCTGCATCCATATAGCGGTAGAGCTTGGTAAACTTCGGTCCATCTGGATCGCAGTTGCTGGCAGAGTGACCAAAAATGGTGGTGTTTTTGTCTAACTCGTCCCTGCCGCCGATTTGGTTTTCACAATGGGCATAGTAACAGCCCCACATGGCGTACTCGCCGTTTTCATCCAGCTTTAGATAATAGCCGTTGTCCTCCGCCTGCATCACGGGATCGTCCACCTCCGCGCCGGGGATATACAGCCACGCCACGGTGTCGGGATTCTTCGCTCTGGCTTCCGCCAACTCTG
>ERZ791603.1589-NODE-1589-length-16301-cov-14.012249_pt1 | contig 16301 bp, 17 predicted proteins | sample MGYA00509966_ERZ791603 | MGnify/ENA primary metagenome ERZ791603 (study PRJEB30046, sample SAMN00791931) | human gut metagenome | study: EMG produced TPA metagenomics assembly of the A metagenome-wide association study of gut microbiota in type 2...
ACAGGGAGACAGTCCCCTCAATAGGTAGCCAGCGAGAAGGGCTGTTTTTTAACCCTCCTCACTAATCAACTGGGAAAAATTTTTCGATTTGTACGAAGGAATTTTGAAAAAATTCTTTGAAAGTCTCTCTACTAACCAACTGGGAAATTTTTTCGGATTTGAACGAAAAAAACTTTTTAGAATTTTTCTGCGAACCCTACTACTAATCAACTGGGAACTTTTCGGGCAAATAACAAATGGGTTTTAAAAAAATTTTTTTAAGTGCCCCTCCTACTAACCAATTAGGAAATTTTTTGAGATTTTGGCAAAGTAATTTGAGAAATTCCCTCAACTTTTCAAAAGGTCCCTCTACTTACTCTGAATAAGGGGTGCCATTTGGCAGGGTACTTTTCAAAATTCCCCACAAAAATATTTCTCCCTTCACTTACTCTGAATAAGGGGCGCCGTTTGTGGGGGTGTTTTCGAGAAATTTCTCAAAAAATTTTCCGTCCTCACTTATTCTCAAAATTGCAAGACCATTTGTGGGGGCGTTTCCGAAAAAAGAGATATGTAGCAAAAAAAGGTTTCTCCGCTCAAATCAGTAAACTGAGCGGGGAAACCTTTCACTTTTAATTATAAGATTTTCTTCTGAATCCCTCGTAAATCCGTAATAATCCTTGATAAATCGGCATCGCCGTGATATACTTAAATTGTATAAGTATAGCTATCGGAAACCGCCTGAAAGTGAGGACATTTTAATGGAACCGACCATCGAACGCTGGTACTCAATGAAAGAGATTTGCGAATACCTCGGCGTCAGCCGTGATACGGTACTCGCCTGGATAGAGAAAAGAAATATGCCCGCTGCAAAAATAGGCCGCCTTTGGAAATTCAAGGTCAGCGAAGTAGACGCCTGGATGAAGTCCGGCGTGGCGGCGGATAAGTAATCTGGATTGGGTGATGAGCTATGGGCTTTATAGATTCGTATAAGCATCTCGAAAAGCTGTGTGGCGATATGCTGCAAACTCAGCACGGTGTCTCCGCTTATATAGCCGAGATGGAAAGTACCCCAAATGGTTCATATCGGGTGCAAGGCTGGGTCGAAGATCTCAAGTACCTTAAGCATTACCGCTGGGTCAGAAACTAAATTGTACACGACCCGAATAGCAGCGAAGAAAATATGTGCGACCTCAGCGACGCACAATGGATTGACAGTTTTTATGATAGGATTATGAAGCAAGGTGGTCCTCTTGCTATGTATCAAAAGGCGACAAAACCTCGGCCTGTCGCAAAGCCAAAACCGCTCCGCCAATCGCCACAGGCACAATATACATATTCCGTACAGCCGGTTTACTCAAAAAAGGAAGCGAAGAAAGCCACTGGATGGGTTGTGTTATTGATTATTACAGTGCTTGTCGGACTGTTTTTTGTGCTTAAATACCTTGTAAATTAATCAGGAGATGCACGATGGCACTGGAAAATAAATTGGGGCTGACAAGCTCCGCCGATCTTGCCCGTGAAGAAGAACGCATCAGCAAGAAAAAGGCGGTAGAACTGTTCGAAAACGGTGTGCTGGACACCCTGTCGGCGGGCAAATTCTCGACCTTGCAGTCAATTCACAAATATCTGTTTGAAGATATTTACGACTTTGCCGGAAAGCTGCGCAAGGAAGATTATCTACTTGCAATGGAGCGCAGCCCGATTAAAGATATGGAAATCAAAGTGTTACTAAAAAGCGCGCTTACAGACGAAATAAACAGCCGTGAGGTCTATATGATAGGCATCGACCACAGCTACTATTATGAGGGTTATACGACCTTTAAGACGGAAGAATTGTAATCAATAGCGAAATACACCACAATTATCAAGCGATAAAAGGAGTGTTTGAACAATGAAAGAAGATAATATCGAACAGCAACACACGGAAGAAACTCCCGAAAAGAATAGAGTTATTGCTTGGGTAAAAGAACACAAATCACAGTTACTTCTTGCCGGAGTTAGCATCACTACCGTATTCTTAACCGTTACGGGAATAAAAAATAAAGATGCTCTCACAGATTTATGGAAGTCACTGAAAATACAAATTGAAAAAGGGGCTTTATATAGTTCTAAATGGTTTGAAAAAGCAAGTCTTGAGGAACTTGAAAAAGCAAGAGAAATAGTTCAAAAAGACTTCAATAATCCAAAACTTGATTTAGATTATAGAAACGAATGTTGGAATCTTTTGAACCGTTTTGATAATGCCATAGGAAAAATCAAATGGAATGGGAAAGAATACGGATATCCCGTTCACAGTAGTAACGGTTGGCATTTGCTGAGTGATGACTAAAACATTAATTTTCAAACAAGAAGCGAGGTGCAAATATGCCCGACAAGAATTGGCAATTTGAACTTGGAGAATATATCAAGCAGGGTGAACCCGACCGAACCGAAAAAAGCGAGGCGTGGCAGACCGCCATCGGCTTGCAGGCGGTGGACGGGCTGAACACCTCTGCCTATCTGCTGGATACCGCTAAGGACCATATCGAAGGGAAAATCACCATCGATGAAGCCCAGCAGCGCATCCATAGCTATTATGAGCAGCGTACCACCCGCACCGAAATCGAGAACGAAACGAAAGAAGCGGACATTGTTTCCGCTAGAATCGCAAAACTGTTGGGGGAAAAAGCCTTCCAATTCTCGCCTGCCGAGTGGCTCTCCATTCACCGCAGACTGTTTGAAGGCGTGTTCAGTCACGCCGGGCAGATTCGTCAGTACAACATCACTAAGAAAGAGTGGGTACTGAACGGCGACACCGTAATCTATGCGGACTGGAACAGTATCAAGGATACGCTGGATTATGATTTTGCCACCGAAAAACAGTTCTCCTATGAGGGCCTGTCCGTAGATGCGGCGGTGAAGCACCTGGCGAAATTCGCTTCGGACATTTGGCAGATTCATCCCTTCGGCGAGGGAAACACCCGTGCCACCGCCGTCTTTATGATCAAATATATGAAAACTTTCGGCTTTCGTGTAAACAACAACGCCTTTGAAAAGAATTCGTGGTACTTCCGCAACGCCTTGGTCCGAGCGAACTATACGAATCTGCAAAAGGGCGTTCACGCCACCACAAAGTTCTTGGAAATGTTTTTCAGCAATCTTCTTTTGGGCACGGATTACGAGCTGAAAAACCGCTATATGCACATTGATTATGTGGAGGAAAGCCATCCCCAAAGTATCAATTTCAAAGTTCCAAAGTATCAATTTGATACTTTGGACTGCTCACTGGAAGAACTGGCGGTTTTGGAACTGGTCGCACAAAACCCGGCAATCAAGCAGCAAGAGCTAGTGAACGCAACGGGAAGGTCTATCGCAACTGTAAAGCGGATTATGAAGTCGCTGCAAGATAAAAACTATATCCGCAGAGAGAGCGGCAAGCGATACGGCAAATGGGAAGTGCTAGTTTGACCGGAAACGACCCTTGGTAAGCCTACATTAAAAACCCAGTTACAACTATAATAACAACGGGACATACAACATTTAAAAGGAGGCATTTGCAAAATGAGCGAAAGCACGGAATTGTACGAAAAAATGAATGATGAAATCAGAGCCAAGAAACCTAAAATGGCTATTTGCTCTGATTTCGACAAGACCTTATCACCCGATGATATGCAAACATTTACGCTCATTCCATCTTTTGGAATAGATAAAAGCGAGTTTTAGCAGTCCTCCAATAAACTTGCAAAAGATAATCTAATGGACACGAATTTGGCGTGGATGCACGAATTGATAAGATATTCTGAGTTCAAACGGAAGTCTCTTAAGCGTGAGTACTTCAGAAAAATCGGTGCGGATGTAGAGCTTTATAAAGGCGTCAAAACTTGGTTCAAGCGAATGAATGAATATGCCGAAAAGAAAGGAATTGAACTGGAACATTATATTATTTCTTCAGGACTTAAAGAAATAATCGAGGGAAGCGAAATCGCTCAGTACTTTAAACGAATATATGCCTCCACATATCTTTATTCCGCAGATGGCGTCGCAAAATGGCCAGCGCAAGCGATCAATTACACGAATAAGACTCAATTTATATTCCGTATTGCGAAAGGCTTTCTTGAAGAATACGATGAAAGAGTTAATGACAGCATGCCTGATGAATTGTTGAGAATTCCCTATGAAAATATAGTTTACATAGGCGATAGCGCAACCGATATTCCTTGCATGCGATTAGTAAAAAGCAAGGGCGGCTATTCTATCGGTGTTTTTGATCCCCAAAAAGATAACAGAGGAAAAGTTTACCAGTTGTTTAGTGATGGGCGTATAAACTTTTATGCGCCTGCTGATTATTCTGCAAACAGCGAAATTCCCAAATTTATGAAACAAATAATCAATGAAATATCCGCAAAAGAATCAATAAAAACAGAGCTCAGAATTCTAAAGCAACCCGCAGAAGCTTTCAAAATAAAGAAAAGCATTGAAGATATTGCAAGAGCGTATCCTGTCAAAATGTCTGCGAAAGAAAAGCGTGAATTTGAACAAATGACAAGCACTTTAGAATCATTGATTCCAGGAAATATTGATTAGCATTTTTAATGGTGCATGGCTGGAAGGTTATAAGCAAAGATTTAATTTCCCCCACACTAGAATTCATCGGGATGATAAGCTGATATAGCAAGAAGAAAGGGACATATTTATATGGCTAACGGAAACAACGCCACAATCGGCTTTGAAAAACAAATCTGGGACGCTGCCTGTGTCCTTTGGGGACATATCCCCGCAGCAGAATACCGAAAAGTGATCGTAGGACTTATTTTCCTGCGCTACATATCCAATGCGTTTGAAAAGCGTTATCAGGAGCTTGTCGCTGAGGGCGACGGCTTCGAAGATGACCGTGACGCCTACGCCGAAGATAACATTTTCTTCGTACCGGAGGATGCACGGTGGAGCAAGATTGCTTCTGCTGCTCACACCCCTGAAATTGGCACACTCATCGACAATGCAATGCGGGCTATTGAAGCAGAGAACAAAAGCCTGAAAAATGTGCTGCCTAAAAACTATGCAAGCCCAGATTTGGACAAGCGTGTTTTGGGCGATGTGGTTGACCTGTTCACCAATATGGATATGAGCGATACCAAAGAAAACAAGGATCTGCTTGGAAAAACATATCAGTATTGTATTCAGCAGTTTGCTGCATACGAAGGTGTTAAGGGCGGCGAGTTCTACACGCCGGAAAGTATCGTTAAAACGATTGTTGCAATTCTAAAGCCTTACGAAAATTGCCGTGTGTACGATCCCTGCTGTGGTTCTGGCGGTATGTTCGTTCAGTCAGCCGATTTCATAGAAGCACATCGAGGAAACCGGGGGAAGATCTCAGTCTATGGGCAAGAGTCAAACGCCGATACTTGGAAAATGGCAAAGATGAATATGGCGATCCGTGGAATTGACGCCAACTTCGGACCGTATCAGGCAGACACTTTCTTTAATGACCTCCACCCCACGCTGAAAGCAGATTTCATTATGGCAAATCCGCCGTTCAATCTCTCCAACTGGGGACAGGAAAAGCTGAAGGACGATGTGCGTTGGCAGTTTGGTACGCCCCCCGCCGGTAACGCCAACTATGCGTGGATTCAACATATGATCCACCACCTCGCCCCCCATGGCAAGATCGGTCTTGTCCTTGCTAATGGTGCGTTGTCCACTCAAACAAGCGGTGAGGGGGAAATCAGAAAGCGCATCATTCAAGCTGACCTTGTGGAGGGAATCGTGGCTCTGCCGACACAGCTTTTTTATAGTGTGACCATTCCCGTCACCCTCTGGTTTATCAGCAAGAATAAAAAGCAAAAAGGCAAGACGCTTTTTATCGACGCCCGAAAGATGGGACATATGGTCGATAAGAAACACAGAGATTTTACCGATGAGGACATTCAAAAATTAGCAGATACCTTTGAGGCTTTTCAGGAAGGGACCTTGGAAGATGTAAAGGGCTTCTGTGCTGTGGCAGACCTTCAGACGATTGAAAAGCAGGACTTTATCCTGACTCCGGGCCGATATGTGGGCATCGAAGAAGTTGAGGACGACGGCGAGCCTTTTGAGGAAAAAATGACCCGTTTGACTTCTGAACTTTCAGATATGTTCAAGAAGTCGCATGAATTGGAGGATGAAATCCGCAAGAAACTGGGGGCGATTGGGTATGAAGTATAATCGTTATAAGATCAAAGATTTGATAAGCGAAATATCTATGGGTCCCTTTGGCTCTAATATTAAAGTTGAGTGCTTTGTGGATAGTGGCATTCCTGTGTTGAATGGGAGCAACTTAATTGGCTTCGCACTAAATGACGGCTCGTTTAGGTATGTCACTGAAGAAAAGGCCAATTCTCTTGGTAAGGCCAACGCGTACCGTGGTGATGTCGTAATTACCCACAGAGGCACTCTTGGACAAATCGTTTTTATTCCTTCAGATTCAAAATTTGAAAGATATGTAATCTCTCAAAGCCAATTCAGGGTCAAATGTAATGAAAAGATAATGCCTGAATATCTGACCTATTACTTTCATACTAAAATTGGCCAGCATAAGCTTCTTTCGAACGCCTCTCAGGTCGGAGTGCCTGCATTGGCTCGTGCGTCTACAAGTTTTCAAGAATTGGAGATTGAGATACCTCCAATGATCCAGCAGCAGAAAGTCGTAAGTTTACTTGAAACCATCAGAGTCAAAATTGAACTAAACAATGCAATAAATGATAATTTAGCGGCTTAAAGCTCGACGGCGGATACATCCAGTTTGCCGGATATTAGTTTGGGTAAAAGAGCGTCACGGATTTTTTCTAGGCGGCAAATTTCCTCGTAATTATTCCGGATAGCAGCGTCTATAGGCGCAACAATAGCCTCGAATTTTACGATTTCTCTATCTGATGGGATAAAAATCGGCAGTTCGGTTAATGAGGTTCGATTGATCGAGCCAAAAACAGTTCCTTCTCCGTTAAACACATCCAACTGCTTGTGGAGGGAGAACATAGTATAAAGGACAAATGACTGCTGATTGCTCTTTGAATGTATGGCAGCAAGCCCTCGACCAATGCAACAATCTGTATAAGCGACATTCAAATCACCAACAGGCGCTCGAACACTCATTAAAGTGTCATTTGCGCAAGCCATTCGCTTTGGTTCGGTTGTATACAAACGGACAGACGGAAAACGGAATCCAAACTCAGCTCGTCCCTGAAAGAAAACCGCACCGTTGCCATCTTCGTTATAACTACTTCCATTTGGGGACTGTCCCATTGTAATGTCTGCGATGTCGCTGAGGGTACCCATATATCCCCCGGATACAGGGTTATCAATAAACATTCGTTGGTAGAGTGCTTTTGCTTGCTGCTCTAAATTATCATTTACCTACTTATCATAGCCCTTGCGAGTGGCGAGGGTGAAAACGAGGATACACCACTCCATAGTTGTTCTCAATAAAAAGGAGAGTTCAACTATGAAGCAAAAAATAGTCGCTGCTGTTGTGCAAGGTATGCTCCCATATCTGAACAACGCGCAAACCGAAAAGCTACAAGAGGTTTTGCTGCACGCCCTGTGGGATTATGACATTAGCCTTTCCGATGGCAAAGCCGAGAAGCAAGAGCAAGATCTTTTAGCTCTTTTCCTTGCCGCCAAGCGCATTGAAGGTTGTTCTGAAAAGTCGCTGAAATACTACCAGGCCACCACACAGGCAATGCTTGACGGTATCGGGAAGCCAATCAAAGAGATCGTAACAGAGGATATTCGCCAGTACCTGACGAATTACCAAAGGGAACGCCATTCCAGCCGAGTAACCATAGATAACATTCGGCGCATCCTTTCGTCGTTTTTCTCTTGGTTGGAAGATGAGGATTATATTCTTAAAAGTCCCGTTCGCCGGATACATAAAGTCAAGACAGTGTCAAACATCAAGGAAACCTACTCTGACGAAACCCTTGAGCTGATGCGGGATAGCTGTTCTGAAATGCGTGATTTGGCAATGATCGACCTGCTTGCTTCAACCGGAATGCGTGTCGGAGAAATGGTGCTTCTGAACCGTGATGATGTGGATTTTACAGAGCGGGAGTGTGTGGTGTTCGGTAAAGGAGACAAAGAGCGAATGGTCTACTTTGACGCCCGAACGAAGCTGCACCTGCAAGACTATTGGGAAAGCCGCAGCGATGATAATCCGGCACTGATCGTTTCTCTGAAAGCACCTTTCAACCGCCTATCCATAGGCGGTGTCGAAACAAGATTGCGGGAATTGGGCAGGCAGTTGGGCGTACACAAAGTGCATCCGCACAAATTCCGTCGAACGCTGGCGACGATGGCAATAGGCAAGGGTATGCCCATTGAGCAGCTTCAACAGTTGCTGGGGCACAAGCGGATTGATACGACTTTGCAATACGCAATGGTCAAGCAGAGCAATGTAAAACTGGCACACAGAAAATATATTGGATAGGATGGTGAATGAAGTGGCCGAATGGTTCGAAAAAAGGTTAGACGAGATTGCCGAATTTAATCCTCGTGAGTTACTTAAAAAAGGAAGTATATCAAAAAAGATTTCAATGGATAAATTGCAGCCATTTTGTAGAGATGTGCCCGGATTTGAATTAGAACCATATTCTGGTGGCACAAAATTTCGCAACGGAGACACTATAATGGCTCGCATCACACCGTGTCTCGAAAATGGTAAAACCGCAAAAATCAGCGTACTTGAAACTGGTGAGGTCGGATTTGGTTCCACCGAGTACATTGTGTTCAGAGCAAAAGACGGATGTGATCCTGACTTTCTTTACTACCTTGTTACCAGTCCCATAGTAAGGGAACCTGCAATCAAATCTATGGTTGGCTCATCGGGCAGGCAAAGAGTTCAGACGGATGTCCTTCAAACGCTGATGGTCAAAGTTCCAGACTTAGAAACACAGCAATCCATATCCGGAATTCTGAAATCTTTGGATGATAAAATCGCCGCAAATAGAAAGATAAATGATAATTTATATGAGATGGTCAACGCTTACTACACATCACTATTCAAGGACGTTGAATGCGAAATGACCACCATCGGCAACTATGCCGAGCGCATTTATAGCGGCGGAACTCCGACAACCTCAAATGCAGCGTATTGGGGTGGCACATTTGGCTGGTTTTCATCTGGTGAGACCCGAAATCGTTTTGTGATCTCAACTGAAAAAAGCATTACACAAACCGGCATCGACAATTCATCTACCAAACTCGCTTCAAAACACGATATTGTCATGGCATCTGCTGGTCAGGGTTTTACGAGGGGACAGACATCCATGCTTTTGATTGACACCTATGTCAATCAGTCTGTAATCGTCATTCACGCCGATAGAAACATCTTACCCTATCTGTTTTGGAATTTGGCAAACCGGTATGAGGAACTTCGCGCAATCTCAGATTCAAGTAGTATTCGAGGAAGTTTAACCACAAAGATGATCGCAGCGTTTGAAATACCCCTTGCAAACAACGATGTAATTCAAACATTTTCTGATTTTGCGTGGGCTGTCATCCCTCAAATTGAGAATAATCTTCTTGAAAATGAGCGTTTGGCAGCACTGCGAGACTCACTTTTGCCCAAGCTAATGTCCGGCGAGTTGGATGTCTCCGCCATAGAGCTTTAAGCCGCTAAATTATCATTTAGCATTTAAGAAGGAAGTGAGATTAGTATTATGTTTAAAACCGAAGTGTTTGACAACAAATCCGCTTTAATAGCAAGGCTTACAGAGTTAGCCGAGAGCGGCAACTGGGTTTTTCGTGGATATTCAAAACAAGACCAGTTGCAACCAAATATTATACGGCGAAATTTAGTTGATCAAGAGAGAGATCTACTTTTTGAATTCGAACGCAGTGCAAATCAGTATCTTAATACAAGTAACCCTGTCGATTTTATGTCATACGCACAACACTATGGACTGGCAACGCGGCTACTTGATTTTACATATAACCCATTTATTGCACTGTTTTTTGCGCTATTCACTCCTAAAGGCAATAAATATATGGTCGAAGAAAACTCTCTATATTACTATATTCGCTATTGTAACATAGAAGATAGTATCCTGATCCGCCATGTTCCTATTTTTAATCGTGGTGACTTTTTTGAAATCAATTCGATGGCTAAACGCAGCATAGAACTAATTGAAACCGTCGATATGATGTTTAATGAAAAGCACGATTTTGGAACCTCAAATTATTTAAGTAAAGATATAGCAACTGACCAATTTTTCAGGATTATAGCTTCTAAAACTCTGATGACTGACCCTGATGAATACGTTCGTGTCAATGCCTCAAAAATCAATAGAAATTCACTGTTTTTTATCGACCCCAATCAATCAAATCAGCGGATAGTTATGCAACAAGGCCTATTCCTTTTTCCATATATACTCGAAAAAGAGAAACACATAGATTTGCTTGATAATAATACTGGGATTATTAAGATCTCCAAGGATATAAGGGATGAGCTACAAGCCTATTTAGACACCATCGGAATCAATTCATATCGCCTAATGCCAGACCTGTCAAGCGTTTGCGAAGCTGTGGAAAGAAAAGTTAGAGATAACCGAACAAAGTGCCGTTCACTTTTCAAAAAGTAATCGTAGAGAACTCACATAAGTCTGTAAAAAAGGAGCAATCAACCATGCCGGGATATAACACAGAAGCGGATTATGAAAACGCTATAATCGAGCTTTTCAGAAACGATTTGGGCTATGAGTATGTCTACGGTCCGGATGTGGAACGAGACTTTAAGAGCCCGCTCTATGATTCGGTATTGGAGGAGTCCTTGTATCGTCTGAACAAGGGCTTACCTGCTGACGCCATTAACGATGCACTATTCAAACTGCGCAACTTTGAAAATGGCGAGCTTGTACAGAAGAACGCCGAATTTATGGAGTACCTGCAAAGCGGCATTCCGGTCCGCTACTTAGAAAAAGGCGAGGAGCGTTCCGGCATTGTGTATCTCGCTGACTATTCCCATCCCGAAAACAACTCCTTTATTGTTGCCAATCAATGGACCTTCATTGAGAACAGCAACAAGCGTCCGGATATTATTCTCTTTCTTAACGGCTTGCCTGTTGTTCTTGTTGAACTAAAATCCCCCTCCCGTGAGGAAACAGACGCTTCTGAGGCCTATCGGCAGCTTCGGAACTATATGCAGGAAATTCCGTCGATGTTCATTTACAACGCCATCTGTGTGATGAGCGATCAATCTACTTCCAAGGCAGGAACGATCACCTCAGGTGAAGATCGTTTTATGGAGTGGAAAACGAAAGATGGCAGTTATGAAAATACCCAATATGCACAGTTTGACACCTTCTTTGAAGGATTGTTCCAAAAAGATCGTCTGCTGGATATAATCAAAAACTTTATCTGCTTCTCCAACGAGGGAATCAAGAGCTTCAAAATTCTTGCCGGATACCATCAGTATTTTGCAGTAAGAAAAGCAATCGAATCTACAAAGCACGCAACTGTAACGGACGGCAAGGGCGGTGTTTTCTGGCACACACAAGGCAGCGGAAAATCGTTGTCTATGGTCTTTTATGCTCATCTGCTGCAAGATGCCTTGGACAGCCCCACGATCGTCGTGCTTACTGACCGCAACGATCTTGATGATCAGCTTTACAGCCAGTTTGCCAAGTGTAAGAAGTTTTTGCGGCAAGAGCCTATCCACGCTGAAAGCAGAGAGCGTTTGAAGTCGCTGCTTGCCGGCAGACAGGCAAACGGGATTATCTTTACCACAATGCAGAAGTTTGAGGAATCCCACGAGCCACTTTCTGAGCGCCGCAATATCGTCGTGATGGCAGATGAGGCCCACCGTGGGCAGTACGGGCTTGCGGAGAGAATCAAAATCACAACTAACGAGGATGGCGAAGAAGTCGCCAAACGTGTTGTTGGCACGGCTCGCATTATCCGCAACAGCTTGCCCAATGCTACATACATCGGCTTTACCGGTACGCCGATTTCTTCCAAAGATCGCAGTACCCGCGAAGTGTTTGGCGATTATATCGACATCTACGATATGACGCAGGCTGTCGAGGATGGTGCAACACGCCCGGTCTACTATGAAAGCCGTGTTATCAAACTGCATTTGGATGAAGCCACCTTGCGCCTCATTGATGCAGAATATGATATTATGGCCAATAACGCCGATCCGCAGGTTATCGAGCAGAGCAAAAAACAACTTGGCCAGATGGAGGCTGTCCTGGGCAACGACCAGACGATCAATTCGTTAGTCTGCGACATTCTTGACCACTACGAAAATAACCGTGCGAACCTGCTCACGGGTAAAGCGATGATTGTTGCATATTCTCGCGCCATCGCTATGAAGATATACAACCGCATTCTCGAACTGCGTCCGGCGTGGACGGAAAAAGTCGCCGTTGTAATGACCGAGAGCAACAAAGACCCGGAAGAATGGTGCAAAATCATCGGAAACAAACACCACAAAGACGAACTGGCACAGAAATTCAAGGATAATGACAGCCCCCTGAAAATTGCTATTGTCGTAGATATGTGGCTGACGGGCTTTGATGTGCCATCCCTTGCAACAATGTATGTCTACAAACCGATGCAAGGCTACAACCTGATGCAGGCCATTGCCCGTGTCAATCGAGTCTTCCGTGATAAGGAAGGCGGTCTTGTCGTCGACTATGTAGGTATCGCTTCCGCCTTGAAGCAGGCAATGAACGACTATACGGTACGGGATAAAAAGAACTATGGCGATACCGATGTCGCAAAGGTTGCATATCCCAAGTTCCTCGAAAAGCTCTCTATATGCCAAGATCTGTTCCATCACTACGACTACTCAAAGTTTATGTCCGGCACGGATCTTGAGCGGGCAAAAACAATCAGCGGCGCTGTGAACTTCATAATGGGTCGGGAGTTGGAGAAGGAACAGGATACTTTCCTCAAGGAGGCACTGATGCTTCACCAAGCACTGTCTCTCTGTTCTTCCTTGGTAGATGAGCCGATGCGGTTCGAAGCAGCCTTCTTCGAGTCTGTCCGTGTCCTTGTCATTCGGCTGACTAATCAGGGCGGTGGGCAAAAGATTTCTCTCCCGGAGATGAATGCCCGGATCAATGAGCTTTTGAAGCAGAGCATCAAGAGTGACGGCGTCATCAATCTGTTTTCTGATGTTAACTCCGAATTTTCTCTGTTTGATCCGAAGTTCCTTGAAGAAATCTCCAAGATGAAGGAAAAGAATCTCGCCGTAGAATTGCTGAAAAAATTGATCGCCGAGCAGGTTCGGATTTACCGCAGGACAAATGTGGTCAAATCCGAAAAATTCAGCGAGATTATGCAGCGGGCGATGAACGCCTATCTGAACGGTATGCTGACAAATGAGCAGGTCATTGATGAGATGATGAAGCTTGCCAAGCAGATCGCCGCTGCGCACAACGAAGGCAAAGAACTTGGCCTCACGGCGGATGAGTTAGCATTCTACGATGCGCTGACAAAGCCACAGGCAATCAAAGATTTTTATGAAAATGATGAATTGATCGCCATTACCAAGGAACTTGCTGAAACCCTTCGCAAGAACCGCACGATTGACTGGAACAGGCGTGAACAGGCAAGGGCAAGAATGCGCATGCTGATTAAACGCCTTTTGAAAAAACATAAGTATCCGCCCGAAGGGATGGACGATGCTGTTCAAACTGTTATGACGCAGTGCGAGCTTTGGACGGATAATATGGAGGAGTGAGTATGGACACACAGAAGCTTTCTATAGCAATTCAGGCGTTTATAAAAAAGCAATCCACCAATGCCGCATATTACGAAGAAAACTGGAATGAACGGAAAGAACGAAAAGCATATTACCAATCCTTCACCAAAGATAAGCTCTTGGCAATGACCGAAGAAGATTTCCTTGAGTATATCAGCAGGCTTTGGGCAGTTCTGATGTGGGGAAACAAAAAATATGTTGTCGATAAGCTGATTGAAGATAATGGCTTTTCTACGCTTAAAAAGCAGTTAGCCGACCTGTTGTACGGATCTGCCTCTGTAGAGAAGCGGTGGGATATTTTTCTGAAATCTGTAAAAGGTATGGGACCTGCTACAATCAGTGAACTGCTTTCCTATATGAATCCGCAGGAGTACATCGTATTCAACAAGACAACCATTCTTTGTTACGGTTACTTGGGGATTCCGTATATGCCCAAGTACAACTACCAATACACCGGAAAGAAATATACTGAAGTGTGTGCGGTTGCAAAGGAAATTGCATCCAGTCTGAAAAAAGCAGGCGCTGCTGATTCGGACTTGCTGGCTGTTGACTATTTCCTGTGGGATGAAATTCTCCCTCTCGCAGAAAAGGATGTCCCCACCACAGATGCAATTTCTATTTCTCAGGAGCCCGTTTCTGCCAGAGATTCAAGATCGCTTCACGATGAAATCAAAGACAAGCTGGTGGACATAGGAAAGCTGCTTGGCTTTGACAGCCGCTCTGAAGTAAAGATTGCAACAGGCGCAGTTGTAGATGCTGTCTGGGAAGCTAAAATCGGCAATATGGGAAAAGCGATTTATGTTTTTGAGGTGCAGTCCAAAGGTTCTATCGATAGCCTTATTCTAAATTTGAAAAAGGCACAGAGCAATGCAGCGGTTCAAGCTGTTGTCGCTGTTGCAGACGAAGAACAGCTTGCGAAGATCATTCAGGAAAGTGCTGGTGTGATTGACGAGAAATCTCTGCGAACTTGGGATTCTGAGGATGTTTTGGCAGTTTATGATGCGCTGGTGCGGGCACACGAATCAATTAACAAACTGGCGCTTGTGCCGGAAAGCTTCTGACCTCTTGCTCTGGTAAAGTTCGGAACAATATCAGATTTAGTTTGACATAGTTCCGATAGAACAATGACATTGTTCCGGAAATTTTTGATATTGTTCCGAACATTGTTCTTTTTCATTCGGTCAGAGCTGTATATAAAACAAGCGGAGGCCATAGGCCCCCGCTTGCTCGTTACCCATATACAATTTCCTGCATCACGGCCTCGTTTGCCCGATGTCGGATGCCGTTCATTTTTCGCACCCACGCCTGCGGGTCATTGGCCTTTACCTCCTCCGTCACACCCTCGGCATCTGCGTATTGTTCTACCAGCCGAAGAAAGAGTTCCTGCGCCTGCTCCTCGATGTCTGCAAGGTGCCCGTCCAGCGTCCCGGCGGTCAGCAGGTTATAATACAGCACCCGGTGATGTTCCTTCAGATAGGCTCGCCGCCGCTGGCCGTAAACACCGATGGGGCGTTCTTCTTCGGGCGGTAAGCAAACATCTGGCAGGCAATAGTCGCCCTGCCTTGTGTAAGTGCCACCCAACTGCTCAAATAGCGATTCCATATGTGATCCTCCCATTCAAAAATTCCCCGGCAGGTCTGCAATGCAAAATGCACCCGCCTTTCGGTTACAGTCTACCAAAACCGAAAGGCGGGTGCGAGTGTGCGAATTTCAGAATCGCACATTATTTCTTCATCTTCCTGCTGAACTCGTTCAGCGTCTGGATATGCCAGAGGCTTTTGCGGGTGATGGAGCGGAAGGTCAGGGAACAGAAGAAGTCCACGAGAAAAATTTTCGGGATGCAGAACTTCAGTCCCTTTTGAAAGGCTTTCAGCGACCCGCGGCTGCACCAGTTGTGGACGGTGGTCAGGGTGTAGCCGGTCAGGGCCACCACATCCTTTACCGTGACCACATCCGGGTATTTGCGCAGCAGCTTTTCATAGTAGCCGTGCATCTGCCACAGCGTGTCCTCCGGCAGCTCCTTGGAGAGCCTCGCCACATAGTGGGTGCCGTACCAGCCCTTCGGCGCAGAATAGAGTTCAGGGAAAATCGCCCGCTCCTCCAAATATGCTTTCACATCCTCTTTTCGGATTTTATAGCACCGGGTTTTCTTGCCGGACCACTCGCAGGGCACCTTGCCGCTTTTGAGCAGGTGCAGCGCCGTGGACTTGCTGATGTGGCAGATGCGGAAAAATTGTTCCTTGTTCATCACTTCGGGAACGCTGTCCCAGTTGACGGGAAATACATCCATTTGTAACACCTCAAAAATAGATTTTCGTCGGTTGGAAGCTCTATTCTGCGGTGTATGGCCGTCTCCCGTTTTTTCTCTCCTATCTTCCCGCATTTCTCTCCAAAATCGGAAAAATAGCCGATTTGAACCCACTTTCAAAAAAGCCCATCCTGCAAGGCCTTCGGGGTGAAAAAGCCTGACTTCATGCGGGTTTCGGTGGGGACAGGGGTTCCAGAAACGGCCCCGAAATGGGCACCCCCGTCACAGTTGCAGAAAAGACTCGAAATCAGTTGAACCGCAAGGTTCCGTGGGTTCGAATCCCACCCGCTCCGC
>ERZ791603.1594-NODE-1594-length-16281-cov-3.066498_pt1 | contig 16281 bp, 10 predicted proteins | sample MGYA00509966_ERZ791603 | MGnify/ENA primary metagenome ERZ791603 (study PRJEB30046, sample SAMN00791931) | human gut metagenome | study: EMG produced TPA metagenomics assembly of the A metagenome-wide association study of gut microbiota in type 2...
GAGGTATCGGTTACCGGTAAACGGCCGCTTACGGACGTGGGAACCACCAAAACCGACCTGGATACCCTGACGCTGCGCGAAACGGTGGTCAACAGCATGGCGGACGTCCTCTCGCAAAACACGCCCATATTCATCAAATCGTACGGACGCGGGTCCCTCGCCACCGCATCGTTCCGGGGTACTTCCCCGTCGCACACGCAACTGTTATGGAACGGTTTGAAGCTCAACTCGCCGACGCTCGGCATGGTCGATTTCTCGATGATACCGTCGTTTTTCATCGACCGCGGCAGCCTCTACCACGGGGCCAGCTCGGTGGGTGTCTCGGGCGGAGGACTCGGCGGTGCCGTCGCGCTCGACACGAAACCGACACAGGGACTCGACGGCATAAAACTCAATTTCATCCAGGGCATCAGCAGTTTCAACACCTACGACGAATTCCTGCGGGTGCAGTACGGCAGCCCGAAATTCCAATCCTCGACCCGTTTCTATTACGCCAACGCGAAGAACGACTTCCCGTACGTGAACTTCAACAAGCGCAACGAGGACGGCACCTACCCCACCGAACGCAACAAAAACGGTTCGTACCGCGACCTGCACCTGTTGCAGGAACTCTATTGGCAGGGGCGCAACAACAACAAATACGGCTTTACCGGATGGTTCCTCGATTCGCGGCGCGGCGTACCTATGCTCAACGTGAACTACCGCGAAGAGGACCAGTCCAAAAACCAGCAGGACGAAACGACCGTACGGCTGGTCGGCACCTGGGACCGCTACAACGACCTGTGGAAACTCTCCGCGAAGGCCGGATACAGCTATTCGAACATGCTGTACACCTACAAGGGCGAGAACGGCACCGAAGAACTGGTCGAGATGATCCACTCGCTGAGCCGTATCCACACCGGCTACGCCCAGTTCTCCGCCGACTGGTATCTTTCGCCCAAATGGATGTTCAAAGCCAATGCGTCGGTGAACCTCAACGCCGTGAACAGCTACGACAAATACGACAAAACGGGTTACGACAAGCAGCGCGCCGAAGCATCGCTCTTCGCCACGGCCAAATACCGCCCGGCCAAAGGGCTGAGCTTTGCCGCGGACCTGCGCGCCGAGAGCTACGGACAGCACCTCACCCCGCTGATTCCCGCTTTTTTCGCCGAATACGTCCTTTGGCCGCAAGCGGGCCTGGTCGTCAAAGCTTCGGTCGCGCGCAACTTCCGCTACCCGTCGCTCAACGACCTCTATTTCCTGCCCGGCGGCAACGATTCGCTGCGGTGCGAACGGGGTTTCACCTATGACGGAGGCATCGAAACGGGATTCGAAGCGGGACGCTTCACCTTCCGGGGCGAGGCGACCGTCTACAATTCGAAAATCAAAGACTGGATCCTCTGGCTTCCGACAGCCAAAGGCTACTGGACGCCGAGCAACGTGAAGCAGGTGCACAGCTACGGCTTCGAGCTGCGCGGCCGGCTCAGCGTCGACCTGGGCCGCCAATGGGGTATCCGCTTCGACGGCAACTGGGCCAAGACCCGTTCGATCAACCAGGGCGAACCGCAGAGCTGGGCCGACCAGTCGATCGGAAAACAGTTGGTCTACATTCCCGAATACTCCTCGTCTGTGACGGGGCGCCTCAGCTGGAAACGCTTTACGCTCCTCTACAAATACAACCACTACAGCGAACGCTATACCACTTCGAGCAACGATCCGGGGCGGCTCGGCGTACTGAAACCCTATTACATGAACGACGCCTCGCTCGAAAAGGTCTTCATCTCACGCGCCGGCGAGCTTTCGCTAAAATTCTCGGTTTACAACCTCTTCAACGAGAAATACGTATCGGTGCTCTCACGCCCGATGCCCGGCCGCAACTACGGCTTTTTCCTCAGCATCACCCCGCACTGGAAAACACGCAAAACGGCGCCCGGCTCCGGATCGGATTCCCTAACCGGTACGGTTTCATCCCGCTAAAGGGGCAGGAGCTGTTCTGCCGCACTCATCCCGCCATCTGCCGGCTTCCGTTCCCGATAGAGTTGCCCCGTTCTATTCCTACGGCCCCTTTACCGATCATGCCCCCGATGATCTCCAATTGAAACATTGTTTTTCCGATGCAAAAAGTTTATCTTTGCTATTATCCCTACAGATGGTTCCGGCAAGGCTCCCGGTTCCTTCGTGCGGATAATCAGCCATGTACTAATACAAAATTTTGCATGATAAACCGATCCAGACTTGCCGCGCTCACAGCCGTACTGCTGTTGGGTGCCTCAGCCTCTTCCCCCGTTTCAGCAACCGGTACCCGAACTACAGACCTGCCCGGCACAGCGGGATCCGCCGATGCCGGCAACAGCCGCCGCCCGGAAAACCGTCCCGCCGCTGGGGTCGATCCGCTCTATTCACGTACTGCACCGGCCCCCGCCCCGGACACCCTGCCGGGTTCACCGTGGTTGTATGCCGATACGGAACTGGAAGCGTGGCGGCTGCACCTGATGCGCCAGCGGGTCAAGGAGGCCCGGCTGCGGGTCAGGTATCCCGGCAACTACTACGAGCCCAGTAACCGGGCCTATTTCCGCATCCCGGCATCGGTCGACGCACACTACCCGAGGTGGGTATCGCTCAACGCATACGGCAACGTACGCGTCATGATGGACGGACAGACGATTTATACCGGTGCAGCCAGCACCTCCCCGCACAAATTCAAGCTCTCCGCACCGGGAACCTTGATGGTCGCACTCACGACCGAACAGGAACCGCCCGCACTATGGGTCGAAAAAGGTGAGTTCGCCACCGGCAACCCGCTCTGGCAAGCTTCTGCGGACAGCCTCTCCTGGAGTTATCCGTGCGCTTATCCCCGCCATACAGACGGGACGCTGCCGCACAGGTTCGAAACCCCTACCGTCCGGTTGCAACCGGCATCCCAAAACGACACCCTCTACGATTTCGGCCGGGAGCTGTTCGGTTTTATCGTACTGAAAGACGACAGCAAGCCGCAATTCTTTGCCGGCGAATCGATACTCGAAGCAGTCGATACCGCAGCGCGCCCGCGTGAACAGAGCTTCGATCTGGAAGCGGCCGGCAAAGGCCTTTGGCGTTCGGTGACGCCGGTGGCGTTCCGCTACGCTTACCTGCCGGACGGAGCCTCGGTACAAACGGTCGCATGCGATGCCTACGCCCACCCGGCCCGCTACCGGGGCGATTTCCACTCCGCAGACACACTGCTCAACGACATTTGGTTCAAAAGCGCCTACACGCTGCGCCTCTGCATGCACGAATTCCTGATGGACGGCATCAAGCGCGACCGCCTGCCTTGGGCGGGCGACCTGGCGATGAGCATGATGGTAAACGCCTACACGTTTGCCGACCGGGAGATCGTACGGCGCACGATCGCAATGCTCGGCCGCGAAGGAATCGCACAGACCGACATCAACGACATCGCCGACTACTCGCTCTGGTGGCTGATCGCACAGGATCGCTACCAACTGTTCTTCGGCGACCGGCTCCACCTGCAACGCGAATGGCCGCGCATCAAAAAAGCCCTCAATGTACTCGAAAGCCGCTGCGATCAAAACGGCATTCTGACCGACAGCATCCGCTGGCTCTTCATCGACTGGGTCGATGTCGAGAAGGAAAACGCCTTGCAGGTGCTTTGGTGGTGGGCGCAGCAAAGCGCCGTATCGCTCGCGGAACGGATGGGCGACAAACCGTTGGCGGCCTATTGGCAGAAGAAATCCGACGCGCTCAAAAGCGTACTGCTCGCACGCGGTTACGATCCCGTGCGGCAGGCATGGCGCGGCAAACCCGACGGGGAGAGCAAGCCGAACCGCCACGCGAACTTCCTCGCGGTAATATCGGGTCTCGCCACCCCGTCGCAATACCCGGGCATCCTCAACATTTTGGGGGATACGACCGTGACAGCGGTCGGAACCCCCTACATGGCCGGATTCGAATACATGGCCCTCTCCCGGATGCGTGCTCCCGAACGGATGCTGAAGCAGATGAAAGAGTATTGGGGCGGTATGATCGCCCAGGGAGCGACAAGTTTCTGGGAAGGCTACGATGCGAATGAAGACGAAGTGAAACAGTACGGTTTTTACGGGCGTCCGTTCGGCAAGAGCCTCTGCCATGCCTGGAGCAGCGGCCCGGCAGCGCTGATCCCGTCCGAACTGCTGGGCATCCGCCCGTTGAGCGACGGTTGGGCGACCTTCGAGATCGACCCGCAGGTTCCCGCTTCGATGCAGCCGCTCGAAGCGACTATCCCCACCCCGTACGGCGATATCCGGGTTTGGCTGCGGGAAAACCAGCTGAAAGTCGAAGTGCCGCAAGGAAGCACCGCAAAATTCCGCGGCAAAAGCTACACCTCGGCAGTGCCGCTGGAGGTCCGGCTGTAACCGGAAAACGAATTCCACACAACAAGGAAACATCCGCAACCGGACATTTCCGGCGGGTCTTTGCCGTCAAACCGACACAATCGGGATGGCCTCGGAACCGTCCGTGAGGAATCGTCCCGCCAACGAAACAACTTTACGAAAGGAGCAAAAGCGGCAAATTATTGCTATTTTTGCCGTGGTTTCCAACCTACAACTACCCAACGGATAAAAGATGGAGAAATACAGCCTCAAAGAAGTAACCACCCGGAACGATGCACGCGAATTCCTCGACTTCGCCAAACGGCTTTACCGCGACGAACCGAATTGGATCTGCCCGCTGGACCAGGACATCGAACGCCGCTTCGACCCCAAATACAACGAACTGTTGCGGAACGGAGAGGCGATCCGCTGGCTCGCCCTCGACACGCAGGGCCGCACCGTCGGACGCATCGCGGCGTTCTATAACCCGGAACTGGCTGCCGCTGCAGATGGACAGCCGACGGGTGGCTGCGGTTTCTTCGAATCGATCGACGACCAGCAGGTAGCCGACCTGATGTTCGACGCAGCCAAAGAATGGCTCGCCAAGAAAGGGATGGAGGCGATGGACGGCCCCGTCAATTTCGGGGACCGCGACCAGTGGTGGGGCCTGCTTACGAAAGGCTTCGAATTCACGCCGCTGTATACCAATCCCTATAATTTCGAATACTACATCCGCCTGTTCGAAAACTACGGGTTCCAGAACTACTTCAACCAGCACACCTACCTGCGTGAACTGGCCGAAGGACTCTTCCCGGACAACGTCTACGAACGTGTCAAGCGCCTGCAGGAGGAGCCGCGTTACAGCTTCGAGCACATGGACAAGCGTAAACGGAGCCTACAGCAGTATGCCGAAGATTTCCGTACCGTATACAACAAAGCCTGGGCGAAATTCACCGGCGTCAAGCCGATCGAGAGGGCACATGCGCTCGCGCTGATGAATTCGCTGCGCCCGATCATCGACCAACGGCTCATGTATTTCGCGTACTACGATGGAAAACCGATCGGTTTCTACCTGATGATTCCCGACCTGAACGGCGTGATCGCACCGCTGAAAGGGCATTTCGGAGCCTGGGACAAGCTGCGGTTCCTGTGGCGGCTGAAGGTAAGCCGCAAAGCGACGCGCATTTTTGCACTGATCTTCGGGGTCATTCCCGAGTTCCAGGGAAAAGGGATCGAATCGGGCATGATTTATAACTTCGAACAGCAAGTGAACACTCCTCACCTGAAACGGTACAAGAGCCTCGAACTGGCTTGGATCGGCGATTTCAACCCGCTGATGATGCGCATGGTAGAGACGCTCGTCTGCGCGAAAAAGCACAAGATGCACACGACCTACCGCTACCTGTTCGACCGCGAAAAACCGTTCACCCGCGCGCCGAAAATGACCGTCAAGAAGGACTAAGTCAGAATAAAGCGAAAAAGGCGGTTGGGTTGCCGCTACGCTTGCGACGCCGCGCTGCCATCAGGCGTTACAGCGCCAGGAGAATTTTACCACCGGCTCTTAGGGAACAGCCGAAGTCGTACCATACTCCTGCTGAATGCCGGTATCGGCAATGGCCTTGTGGTAAGCAGCAATAGCCACTTTCTGATTAAAGTTGGCGGTAATCGTATTCGTGTAAGCCTGCAACCACGAGAGTTGGGCCGAAATCACATCCAGAATGGTCAACAAGCCTTCGTTATAACTGAACGTATTGAGGCTGAGATTTTCCCGGGCCACTTCGAGGTTCGCCCGAGCGATGTCGATCTGCGAGGCCGATTCCACGATATTCGTCCAGGCAGTCATAATCTCCTGGGTGATGTTGTCGATCAGCTGCAATTTTTCGTACTCCGAAGACCGCACCGCCGCCTGCGAAGCCGTCACGGCATGCCGCCGTTCGCCCCAGTGGAAGATGGGCACGCTCAACCGCAGGAAAGCCAGTCCGTCGAGATCGGTTCCGCCGAGGTTGGGGGTGTTGTTGCGCCAAAGCCCCTGCACACCCGCCGAGAGCTGCGGGTTGAACTTCGCTGAGGCGAGTTTGACGCCGTACCGGTTGTATTCGACCCGGCGGTCGGCCGACAGGTAGTCGGGACGGCGGCTCAGCGCCTCCTGAACGCCCGCATACATCGGCAATTGGACCGGCATCGTCACCGAATCGGCAACGGTGTGCTGCGTCAGCGGCACGGCGCCCATCAGGATATTGAAATTCTGCAGCGACACACGGTACAGGTTATCGGCATTGACCCGGCTGTATTCGGCCTCCCTGAGCCGCGTTTCGATCATCAGCAGGTCGTTTTTGGCCACATACCCGTCGTCGAAGCGGGTACGTACCACGTTGTACATGTTGCGCACGATCCCCTCGTACCGCGTCGCGATGGCGAGCAGTGCCTCGTTCGAAGCGAGGTTCCAATAGTTGTACTCGGCCAGGTAAGCCACGCTGAGTTGCGACTGTTCCTCGCCGTAACGCGCGATCTCAGAGCTGATCTTCGCCTGTTCGTAACTGTTCCGCACCGCACCTCCCGTGTAGATGTTCTGCACGAGGGCCGGTTGCAACGAAAACGCATAAGGATGCAACAGTTGGCTTGCGCCGTTCGATACCGCATAACGATCCTTGAAATTGACCGAGAAATCCCCCGCCGCACTCAGCGCGGGAAGGAATCCCGTATAGCTTTGCCGGACGCCCGCTTCTGCGGCAGCACGGTTTTCACGCGCCATTTTCAACGTATAACTGTAATCGAGCACCCGTTCCCGGTACTCGTCCAGCGAAATCGGCCCTTGCGCCGGAGCGCTCCACGCACCGCCGAGCAACAGCGCCAGCGCAATCAAAGAAATATATGTCGGTCTGTTCATGAGTTTGTCTCTTTAGTGGGATAAATCCGGAAAAAGATACAGTACGTAACGGGCAGTACGAGCAAAGTCAGCAGCGATGCGACCAGAAGCCCTCCCATGATCGTCGCGGCCATACCGCCGAACATCGAGTCGAAGAGCAGCGGCAGCATCCCGAGGATCGTCGTCCCGGAGGCCATCATCACCGGTACGATGCGCGAACGCGTCGCGATCGTTACCGCCTCGTAGGGCGATTTGCCGGAAGAGGTCTCCACGCCGATCTGGTCGACCAGAACGATGGCATTCTTGATGTTCATCCCCACGAGACCCAACAGGCCCAGCATCGCGAAAAAATCGAACTGCTTGCCCGTCACGACGAGTCCCGCCACCACGCCGATAAAGATCATCGGCACCATCAGCAGGATCACGATCGGCTTCTTATACGCCCGGAACAGCAGCAGCAGCGTAATGAAGATCAGGATGAACGTAAGCGGCATATTGGCCGCGAGCGCCGCATTCGATTCCTCCTGCGACTGCTCCTCGCCGAAGACCTGCATACGGTACCCCTCCGGCAGGCTGATCTTTTCCCGAACCTGTTTCAATACCTCCGTGAAAGCCGCTTTGGTATTGGCCCCGCGCACCGGATCGCACTGGGCCATCATCACCCGCTCGCGGTTGTAGCGCTTGATCACGTTATAGTGGTAACTCAGGTAAACGCTGTCCACGACCGATTCGAGCGGGTAGACATTCCCGGAAGCGGAATAGATCGGCAGCGAACGCAGGTTATTCAGGTTGAAGCCTTCCTGGTTCTCGTCTGCCAGCACGATCGGCAGGAACTGGTCCTCGTGACGGTACTCGCCCAACGGGAACCCGGAAGTGGCGAAATTCATCTCGCGGGCCATTGCCGAGCGCGAAATACCCATACGCGGGCCCTTTTCCTGCGAATAAACCGGAGTCCAGACCGGAACCGGGTTGCCCCAACTGTTACGAATGTCACCCACGGCAGGAATGCCCCGCATAATCTCCTGCGCCTGTGTCGTCAATTTTACCAGCGTATCGATGTTGCTGCCGATAAACCCGATCTCGATCGCCGCTTCGACGGCCGGAGAAAGCTTGAACAGCGACGAACGGGCCAGTACATCGGGATAATTCTCCCGCACATAACGGTTGAAGCGCTCTTCGACGGCCGCCGTGGAATCCTTCGTCGTCAGTTCGACCAGGATATTGGCAAAATTGGGCTTGAGCCCGAACGACGTACTCGCCAGATAGTAGCGGGGCGGCGAAGCGCCCATCGTCACCGACACGTTCCTGACCGAAGGCTGCCGGCGCAACCAGGCCTCGATACCCGCCATATTACGTTCCGTATCACGAATATTGTAACCGTCGGGCAGGAAACAGTCGGCCTTGAAGTAAGGTTTATCGAGGTTCGGGAAGAAATTCTGCGGGAGAGCCCCCATCACCAGCAACGATACGGCGAAGAGGCCCGCCACAATTCCGACCGTTAGATAACGGCGGGCGATCAGCCGTTCCAACAGTCGGTCGAACCGGCGGTAAAACTTGCCGGCATACGGATCGCGCGGTTCGGCCGCCGTGTCCTGTTTGAGGATAAATTCGCCGAACAGCGGCGTCTGTGTCAGCGCCAATACCCAGCTCAACGTCAGCGAAATGGCCAGCACGACGAACAACGGTTTGACGATCTCGGCCACCGCCGACGGCGCCAGGTAGAGCGGCAGGAACGAGCAGACGGCGATGAAGGTAGCCCCGAGCAGGCCCCATTGGGGGCCCGTCGCGCCGTCGATCAGCGCCTTGCGCCGGGCTACGCCGCGCAGCATGCCGTTACGCGCATTGTCGGTCACCACGATCGCATTGTCGACCAGCATCCCCATCGCAATGATGAATCCGGCCAGCGAGGTACGGTTCAGGCCCACGCCGAGGAACTGCATAATAAGCAACGTACCGCCGATCGAGAAGATCAGCGAACTGCCGATCAGCATTCCCGAACGGAGACCCATAATCAGCATAATCAGGGCGATAACGATCGCCACCGACTCCAGCAGGTTGATCACAAACGCATTGTTGGCCTCCTGCGCGATACGGTTCTCCGGATAGAGCGTCACCAGGTCGATCCCGATCGGGATCAGCGGCATCAACGTACCGAGGCGCTCTTCGATCAGTTTACCGGTTTTGACCACGTCTTTCGACGCATCGGTCGAAATGCCGATCCCGATGGCGGGCCGGCCGTTGAGCAGCATCAGCGTCGACGGGGGTTCGGCATATCCCTGTTCGACACGGGCAATGTCCCCCAAGCGGATCTGCCTTCCCTGCGACGAGGTGAGAATCTGGTCGCGGATGTCGTCGAGGTTCTTGTAAGTTCCCGTCTCGATCAGTTTGATCTGCATTTCGCCCGCGAGTTTTTCGCCGCTCGAAACAAGCGTATTCTGCGCCTGAAGCGTCTGAATCACTTCCGACGGAGTTATAAAAAGATTGTTCAGCGTCGAAAGGCTCACATAAACGTTCACCACCCCGCTCTGCTCGCCGAAAAGGGTCACTTTCTGCACGCCCTTGACGGTCACGAGCGCCGTTTTGATCCGCTGCGCCCAGCCGCGCATCTCCTGATAGGTAAACCCTTCTCCCGCCGAAAGGCCGTAATAAATCCCGAACACATCGCCGAAATCGTCGCTCACGGAGATAGGCGACGCATCCTGGGGCATCTGGGGCTGTATATTGAGCACCTTGCGACGCAGCTCGTCCCACATCTGCGGCATCTCGTCGGCCGGCGTGGCCGGATCCAGCTCGATCATGATCTTCGAAAGTCCGTAATACGATTCGGACGTGATCTTATAAACGCGACGCATCGACTGAATTTCACGCCCGATCGGTTCGGTCACCAGCTTTTCGACCTCCTCGGGCGTCGCTCCCGGGTAACGGGTAACGATCGAAGCGCTTTTGATGACGAACGGCGAATCCTCTTTCTTGCCGAGCTGGCCGAACGAAATCAGGCCGCCGACGAGCAACAGCGCCAGGAAAAAGTAAACCACCTTAGCGTTATCGAGGGAATATCTGGGAAGATTCATAGTATTACGGACTCTATTCGGTTAGTATTTCCTTTGTCATTCAGGTATTTCCAAACATTCGAGCACTGCAAAGAATTCAAAATCGACCGGTGATTTCCCGGATTTCACGACATGCCGGGGGAGGTCAGTAATTTCTGGGGATCTCCGGGTTCCCGAATCTTTGCCGTCTCCGGAGCACAAAAAGATCGGCTGCTCAATTACGGAAGAAGTTTGACCTCCTCACCTTCGACAATCTGGTACACCCCGGCCGTCACCACTTCGTCCCCGGCCTTGAGGCCATCGTCGATCATCACCATATCGCTGCCGAAAAGCTGGCCGAGCTTGACAGGTTGCGCCTTTACCCGGCGGTCGGTTCCCACGATCCATACCCACTCGCGGTTATCCCGGCTGAACACGGCGGTCAGCGGCACGGCAGTCACCGTATCGTGCTGCGGCGATTCGACCTTCATGTTGATCGTGCAGGACATTCCCGGCGCGATATCGTACCTCTTTTCATCGAACGGTTCGAGCATCAGCGCCACCGAGATTCCGGTCGCTTGTGTCGAACTCTTCATATACTCCTTGAGCCGGGCCGGGAACGGAGTATTTTGGTAGGCGTCGAACCAGACCGTAAAGGAGAGCCCCGGCATCTTGAGCATCTGCAAAGCCGTTTCAGGCATCGTGTATTTGACGGTGCGGGTCCGCGGATCGACCAACCGGGCCACCGGTTCCCCGACCTGCACGCGCTGGAAATTGTCGACGAACATCTTTTCGATTGCTCCGGAGAAGGGAGCGCGCAGTTTGGTATCCGCAAGAATGCTCTGCGAATTATTGTAGGCCGAGCGGGCACGCACATAAGCGGCGTCGGCGATCTCGTAATCCTGCCTCGATATGGCCTGTCGGTCGAGCAACCGCTTGTTGCGGTCCATCTGCGACTGGGCGGTGAGGAAAGTAGCCTTGTCGGCCTCCATCTGCAGGCGGTACTCGCGCGGATCGATCTCGGCGATAATCGCCCCCTGCCGCACCGTCTGGCCGTCCTGTACATAAACCTTGATAATCTGTCCCGACACGCGGAATGCGAGGTTCGACACGCTGTCCGCAGTGGACATCCCGGCAAAATCCTTATCCACGGCGCCGAGCGGCTCGACACGATACACCTTGACCGGACGGACGACCGGAGCGGAAGCCTTTCCGCCCGAGCCGCAACCTGCGAGCAGCACGGCTGCCAGTGCACCGGTCATGATAGCTTTCAGTTTCATACATTCATTCGGATTAAAGTTCCCCACGACGGGTTTATCGTGTTGAAGCTAAGCCAACAATCATGCCACATCCTGGTGAAAATCATCGTTCAATCCCAAGATCATGTATCCGGACGGCATTCCTGTACCATTCGAAAACAACGTGCCGGGGAACGGTTGTTCCCCGGCACGTAAAACAGGCACAAAAAGAGGCTCAGGAACGCTCCAGGGCCCGCAGCGACGGCATAAAAAACGAGACCAATGCAACCAGCGAGGCAGCCACTCCGCCCAGCAGGAACATGGCCGGAATCCCGATACTATCGGCCACCAGTCCCGTAGCCGTCAACCCGATCACGGCAGGCAGCGAAAGCACCTCGGCAGGCCCGGCTTCGACACTGACCCACAGAATGATAGCGAATTGCGCGACGGTACTCGTAAGAATCGAGAAGAGCTGTCCCATCCATATAATGATGAACTTCCTTTTCCAGTCGTTCATAATAACTGAATTAAATTAAAAACCGTAGAAAATATTAAAGAAATAACCAAAGGCCGACCGCATACGCGGGGCACGTCCGGTACCGGGAGGAATCCGGCAGCGGAACCGATATACCTGCATCCTGCAAGGCAGCTAAGCCATCAGGATATAAGCAGCAGGTATGTCGGAGGGTGAGAGGTGCATAAAATGGTATTGTAAGGGACCGCTCGTGCGCTCCGGGAGGCAAAGATAACGGTTTTCCCCGGATTCCAGCTTCCGGCAGGGAGACTTCCAACTGCTGCGGCAAAAATCCGCACTTATACGTGCCGGCGGTGGATGAAATAGACCGCGTAGAGCAGCACCAACACCACACCGCATACGCCCAGCAACCAAGAGATATTCACCTGCACGGCATGTGCGGCCACGAGCGAAAGGATGCTCTGTTCCGCATTTTCCCCGTTCAGATCGGGGATGTCCCGGCAGTTCCATTTGGCAAGGATCGTTCCCTCCTTGATCACGACGAGCCCCTGGTGCGCGCGGATCAGCGACTTGAGCGTCGTACCGTCGATATTGTACAGCGGAATATGCCGGGCACCGAGCGACAATACCGAATCGGCAAGTGCAATCGGCGTAACGCCGATCATCAGCCCTCCCCGCGCCAGGGCGTAATCGGCCGCGTCCGCGAGCTTGTCGCGGCATGACCCGGACAGTTCCGCCGGATCGGTCAGCGTCACGAGCAGCCACTCCTGCGGCCGGGCAAGCAGTTCGGCCGTACGGTCTCCCTGCGCATTGAAAATCGAGAATTCGGCCAGCGCAGGATCGGTTTCCCCGCCGGAAGGTTCGGCACGTTCGACAAAGCGCGTATCGACGAACTCCCAGCGCGTCGAATCGTACCAGGTCGTATCGCTCAGCGAAAACTCGTGATTTTGTCCCGTCGTTTTATCCTTGTAGATCAACGTCGTGACCAAATCGGTTCCGGATTTATTCCCCTGTACGGCCAGGTTTACCCCGGCTTTGAACGGCAGGAAGTCGATCAACGGCAGGTGACGCAAACTATACAGCCCCACTCCGAGTGAAAAGAGCAGGAACAACAATCCGAGGCTCCATTCGATCAGGTGACCGCTATCGTGTTCCGGAACGTCGGGATTCCAATCCCAGCACTCTTTCTTGCGGTAGCTGCCGAACCAAACCACAACAGCCAGCAACAACAGAATCAGGTTTTTATAGAAGGTCTGCCAATTCGTGAGTTTCACGGCATCGCCGAAACAGCCGCAGTCCGAAACCGGGTTCCAAAGGGCCAGCACGAGGGTCAGCAGCGTGAAGAAACCCACCACGATCAGCATCAACCTCGGCAATCTCCGGCGGACGAAACCGAACCGGAAAAGCAGGCAGAAACCCAACAGCATTTCAGCAGATGAGAGCAGGATTGAAAAGGCATAGCGGCCCCCGGAAAGCGCATCCATCCCGAAAGCATGGAAATACTCGCCCAACTTGATGGCCGTACCCCACGGATCGACCGCCTTGACGAAGCCGGAAAAGATAAACACCAGCGCCAAAGCTATCCTGCACAAAGCCACCAATCCGTTCCTGATTCGCATACCGGTTCGTTGTCAAACAGTTGTACTGAGACAAATATAACCAATTTTTAGCTTATCCGCCATTTTACGGTATAAAACGGTCGAAAAAGCGTTCGAAAACGGAAAGAATCTTCACCCATCCCGTCCGGTAGAACCATCCGGACACGATGCACAGGAGGTGCGTTACGGCAAATTCACACTACGGGGAGGAGAAACAGCAAGGGGCAAAACAGCACCGCCCCAGAACTACCGCAACAGAAAAGACAGTAACGTAATTCGGGCTATCGGGATCAACGCCGCCGCATGGGAACCGCACAGAAATCCCGGTTGAGAAAAGAGCCGGACGACCTGTCTGGGAATTAGAACAAAGGAGACAACCGGGCCGAAATTCGTTCGAAGATCGCTTCAGGGGCACGCATCTCCCCATCCGGATCGGTGCATTCGATCACGCAGAAACAGGGATCGAGCGCCGCCTGTTCCAGATAGACGCGGCGCACGCGCTCCTGCAACGACAGCGAAGCCTCGTGAATGTCCGCCTTGCCCTTCAGGTAGTCGCGGTCATCGCCCTCGCGCTGCTCGGTCAGTTTGCGCTGCGTAAACGAAAACGGCACATCGAGGAAAAGCGACAGGTCCGGCTGCGGGATGCCGTTATGCCCATACTCGAGATCGATAATCCACTCCCTCAACCGCTCGCGGTCGGCCGGATCGTCAATCTTCGCACACTGGTAACCCACATTGGAATAGACATAGCGGTCGACGATCACGAATTTACCCGCTTCGAGCCAACGGCGGATCATCGGGGCGGCTTCGGCACGGTCGCCCGCATAAATCAGCGCCACAAGGTAAGGGTTGACCTGATCGAGCGCCCCCAGTTCGCCGCGCAGGAAACGTGCGACCAATTCACCGTAAACCGGTGCGTCGAAACGCGGGAAATGAAGGTATTCATATGCGAACCCCTGGGCGGAAAGCCGCTCCTGCAGCATTCTGACCTGGGTGGATTTGCCGGCCCCGTCGAGGCCTTCGAGAACAATAAAGGGCATAATATTATAACGGGTTTATGTAGTTCCTAGAATGGATGATCGGAGATCGGTCGTATTCACGCCCGCAACATCCCGACCGCGCGTTGCAATCCGGCCTCGAGCCGGTCGATCTCCGAAAATTCATTGTACAGCGCAAACGAAGCACGCACCATCGACGTAATGCCGTAATGGGTCATCACGGGTTCGGCACAATGCGTCCCGGTACGCACCGCAACACCCGTTTTGTCGAGAATCATCCCGATATCGTAAGGATGCGTCCCCTCGACCGTAAACGAAACGATACTGCACTTATCGGGCTGGGTGCCGTAAATGCGCAACCCGTCGATCCGTTGCAGCCGCTCGGTCGCATAAACCAGCAATTCGTGTTCGTGGCGCGCCACTTCCCCGGCATCCAGCGTACCGAGGTAACGGATCGCTTCGCCGAGGCCGATCGCACCGATATAGTTAGAAGTCCCCGCCTCGAACTTGAGCGGCAGTTCGGCGTATGTAGTACCCGAAAAACGGACCGTACCGACCATGTCTCCCCCGCCCATGAACGGCGGCATCTGTTCCAGCCATTTCTCCTTGCCGTACAACACGCCGATTCCGGTAGGTCCGTAAAGTTTGTGTCCCGAAAAGGCATAGAAATCGCAATCGAGCGCCTGCACATCGACCCCGCCGTGCACAATACCCTGACAACCGTCCACCAGCACCGGCACCCCGGCCCGGTGCGACAGGTCGATCACCGGCGACAGGTCGGGCCGCGTCCCCAGCACGTTCGACGCCTGCGTGATGCAGACAATCCGCGTCCGTTCGTCGAGCAGTTCCGGCAGTTTTTCGGTCATCAGGCGCCCCGCATCGTCGAACGGTACGACTCGCAGTTCGGCCCCTTTACGCTCGCAGATCAACTGCCACGGAACGATGTTCGCGTGATGTTCCATTTCGGTGGTAATCACGTTGTCGCCCGCATGGATATACTTCTCGCCGAAACTGTACGCCACGGTATTGATCGCGGCGGTCGCCCCGGCCGTAAAAACGATCTCGCGCACGGATGCCGCACCGATCAGCGCGCGCACCTGTTCCCGTGCCGCCTCGTACTCCGAAGTGCACTCCTCGCTCAGGTAGTGCAGCCCGCGGTGGACATTGGCATTCAACTCACGGTGCAGGTAGTCGATCTTTTCGATCACCTGCAGCGGTTTCTGCGCCGTCGCACCGTTATCCAAATAAGCCAGCTCCCTGCCGTATACCTTGCGGTCCAGCAGCGGAAAATCGGCCCTTATTTCTGCAATATCGTATGCCATCTATTTTACTTGCTTGCGGGAATCACTCCAATCCCAATCCGTACGCGATGAAACCGGCATCCGGATACATACGCCTACAACGAATTCTATGCGCCTACAATCCTTCGATCTTCGAAGCGATTTCGCGGTCGAACAACTCGTTCATCTCCTGTACGCGGCTCTCGCCGAGCACGTCGAGCACGAAACCGTACATCTGCAACCGTCGCGCATCTTCGAACCCGATACCGCGCTGGCGCATGTAATAGATCGCTTCGGGGTCCAACTGTCCCACCGTCGCGCCGTGGCTGCACTTCACGTTGTCCGCATAGATCTCGAGCTGGGGTTTCGCATATACGTGCGCATCGTCGCTCAACAGCAGGTTGTTGTTCTGCTGGAACGCCTGCGTGCGCTGCGCATCCTGCGCCACATAGATTCGCCCGCTGAA
>ERZ791603.1601-NODE-1601-length-16237-cov-3.499506_pt1 | contig 16237 bp, 6 predicted proteins | sample MGYA00509966_ERZ791603 | MGnify/ENA primary metagenome ERZ791603 (study PRJEB30046, sample SAMN00791931) | human gut metagenome | study: EMG produced TPA metagenomics assembly of the A metagenome-wide association study of gut microbiota in type 2...
TCTTCCGATCTTAATTCCTCACATCCCTTATATTGTAATTCATGATGGTATCCCCGTCAATAAAGCACACGAAAATGCAGTCCGGTTTTCTATGAAAAACGGACTGCATTTTCTGTCATTTATATGTTATCTCCCTGCCGGACAGCTTCCAGCACCCTCTTTATACCTTGAAAACATCCAGTACCTTTTCCAGCTTATCCGCTAATGCCAACAGGTTCTCAGAAGAATTCATCAGTTCTGTCATTGTATCACTCATGCCATGAGCCGCCTGCATGGTACTGTCTGCGGATGCTGCATTCTGTTCGGAGATTGCCGACAATCCTTCCACTACATCACGGATCGCACTTCCGGACTGTCCTAAGACATCCATCTTCTCCCGGATACCGTCAATATGCTGCAGGGAATTCTCCACACCATCCGCTACTGCCGCAGTTTTCACACCGGTCTCCTCTAACTTGCTCTGCTGGTGATTCATGTTGGCTTCCACTTCACCCATGATCTCCACCATTCTGCCGGAAGACTCCATGATATTTTGGATGATCTGCTCGATCTCGGTTGCGGAGCGCTTGGACTGATCAGCCAGCTTACTGATCTGCTCTGCCACCACTGCGAAGCCTCTTCCCGCTTCTCCGGCTCTGGCTGCTTCAATGCTGGCATTCAGTGACAGCAGATCTGTCTCGTCCGCAATATCCTGAATCATGGATACTGCCTTGGTGATATTCTGAATTGCTCCGTTCATATCCGTAATCTGTTCCGCTACCCGCAGGACAGATTCCTTGGTGCTCTCGTTGGAGCCGTTCAATTCCTTCATGATCTCTTCGGAAGCTTTCTCCGCTTCTGCCATCCTGCCGGCATAATCCGTCAGAGATTTTACTTCCTCAGATATATATTCGATCTGCTCGCCGATACGCACTACATTTTCATTAGCATCCGTTGTCTCATTGGCCTGATTCCTTGCGCCGTCTGATATCTCGCCGACAGCATGGTATACATCATTCACAGATTCCTGGGTATCCTGTGCCATCTTGATCAGTTTGTTGGAAGATGCTGTCAGATCATCCGCGGAATCCTTGATCTCTGTTACGATCGAACGGAGAGTTTTTTGCAGTTTTACAGAAATACGATATACATCCCCAAGTTCATCCTTTTTACGGCACTGCTTTTCATCCGGCTCTGCATCCAGTTCTCCGTTCACGATCCTGCCTAGGAAATGCTTCGTCTTCTTCATGGTCTTCACCATGCTACGGGATAATACGCTTACCAGCGTTGCCGCCACAAGAACACATGCCACAGCAATCAGAATAATATCCTTGACCTGCATCGAGATTGTATCCTTGACATTCTGCATCGGCGTCGCCACTTCGATGGCACCGATCACAGAGCCATCAGAATTGATCAATGGCTGATAATATACATAATAATCTACTTCGGAAATGTTGCAGTCCGTCAGGAACAAAGCCTCCCCAGTCTGAATCTGTGCATAGACATCGTCTTCCAGCGCCGTACCGTTAATACGTCCTCCTTCCGGCTTGGTCAATGTCGTGATCAGACGCATATTTCCATACAAAAAAGACACCTGGAAGCCTGTCTTCTCCTGCAATCCATCGATCAACTGTGTCTCCCCGGAAATGGATGTGCCGCCCTTGCGCACCTTGCCTCCCTTATCTCTGGTGTAATCGCCTTCATACAGATTCGTGTAGGTTTCATCCACACTGACACCAACGATCTGCAGAGACTGCTCAATCTGTTTCTCAATTCCGGTCTCTAATGCTTTGGCCCCCACCGTAGCCACCAGTGCACATACAATGATCATCGGCAGAAGGCTCAACGCCAGTATCTTTTTCGAAATTGTGAAAAATGGCTTTTTGTTCCCTTTTACTTTCGTTTTCTTATTCTCTGTCTTCTTCATACTTACCACATCTGCCTTTCTGTAAAAGACTTTATCACATTCGGTCCATCTCGAAAACGTTTAAGTATTTTCTCGGTAAATTCATTGTAACATTTTCCATATAGTAATACAATTCGACAAAATTACAAGTATTTTATTGTTAAATTTGGTCATTTTTCCTTAACGTTAAGTGAAAATATCTCTTTTGTTTACGAAACAGTTAAGTTTTCTGCTTCCAGACCGGCATACGCAGTATCTTTATCAATAGCGGAATGATCATAATAAACCACACAATAGGCTCCGCTGCGATGACACCCAGGTATCCGAACATGGGAACCAGCGTCGCCGCGATCACAATTTTCCCTATCATTTCCAGAGAGCTGGAGATCAGCGGTACGATCCGCTCTCCCAGTCCCTGCATGGAGTTTCTCACAATACAGATTACCGCTGTCACATAATAGAACAGTGTATCTACCTTCAGATATAATGTGGCATTGTAGATCACTTCCGGAGTTTTGCTGCCGGTGACCAGCCATACCAGCCAGTCACCGATGGTATAAGCAGTCACAATATTAAGCGTACACCAGATGCAGGTATAACCGGTTGCCAACAGGATTCCTCTGCGGATCCGTTCGATTTTGCCCGCTCCCAGATTTTGTCCGCAATAGGTCGCCATTGTCTGACCGAAGACGCTGAACATGATCATGAAGATCTCGGAGATCTTGCGGGCTGCCGTATGGGCAATGATAATATTCTGTCCCAGCTTATTGATGGAGGTCTGCAATGTCAATGTACCGATATTGACCAGCGAGCTCATGAATCCCATGGAAAGACCGGAGCTTAACATATTGCGGAGCATTCCGGCATCCTGCAGCTTCAGATCATCCACACGTATCCGCAGAATTTCATACTTTTCCCACAGATAGACCGCACACACCACCACAGCGATCAGCTGCGACAGCACAGTAGCAACTGCGGCACCCAGCACTCCCATATGCAGCACCACGATCAGAAGCAGATCTCCTCCGATATTCAGCACCACCGACACCGCCAGCACGATCAGCGGGGTCACGGTATCTCCGATCGCTCTTAGGGTCGCCGCTAATACATCATATAGTAATGTAACAACAAGTCCCGCTATGATCACGGATACATACTGTGTTGCTGTGTTCAGCAGATTTTCCGGCACATTCAGAAATCTGAGGATCGGCTGCAAAAATACAAGCCCTCCTATCGTCAGTACCACAGCTGCCAATAGGCCAAGCACCAGAGAATTGCCCAAGGATCTGCGCAATCTGTCCATATCCTTCGCTCCGAAGCACTGTGCCGAAATAATAGCAAAGCCATTGCACATTCCCATCAGAAATTGTACGATCAGATTGCTCAGCGTCGTCGTGGCCCCCACTGCCGCCAGGGCATTATCTCCCAGAAAAGTACCTACGATGCGGGTATCTGCCAGACTGTAAGTAAGTTGCAATAAATTGGCCAAAAAAATAGGAAGGGCAAACGTCAGTATCAAAACTGACGGTCTGCCCTTTGTAAGATCTTTCATATAGTTCCTCACTTCTACACTTCCGAGAAAAATATAGATTTTCCCTCATGATAGGGCTACAGAACTTTTTTAAAACTTTTTCTTGGCATTGTCAAGGTATTTCTTGGTCTCAGCCACCACAACACCATTTAATGCCAGCAGTGCGATCAGATTCGGGATCGCCATCAGACCGTTGAAGATATCTGCGATGGTCCATACTGCCTTAACAGTCATGTAGGGTCCGATGAATACGCAGGCAATGTAGATCCAACGGTATACTTTGATCGCCTTCGGCTTCTGACCGATCAGGTATTCCAGGCATCTCTCGCTGTAGTAATCCCAACCGAGGATCGTGGTAAATGCAAAGAATACCAGACATACCATCAGGATAAAGGATGCAATAAAGCTGTTAAAAGGCAGTCCCTGCTGGAAAGCTCTGGTGGTAACATCCACGCCGTCCAGACCTACGTTCCAGGAATCGGTAATTACGATCGTAAGACCGGTCATGGTACAAATGATCAGAGTATCAATGATGGTACCCATCATGGAGATCAGACCCTGTTTGGCAGGAGAGTCGTTCTGCGCTGCAGCCGCTGCGATCGGTGCACTACCGATACCGGCTTCGTTGGAGAAAATACCTCTCGCAATACCCTTCTGCATTGCCATGATAACCGCTCCCAAAGCACCGCCGGCTACGGCACGCATACCAAACGCACTCTGTACGATGGTCACGATAGCTGCCGGAATGGCAGTTACATTGAAGATCAGTACTAACAGACAGGCTACTACATAAGTCACTGCCATAAAAGGAACGATGACCTGTGCCACGGTGGAGATACGCTTTAATCCACCGATAACAACCAGTGCCACGCAGATGGTCAAAAGGATTCCGGAGATCACCACGCTCCAGGAATAGTCCATGCCGAAGAGCTGTACGGTATGTGCATTATTTGCATCGAAGAAATTATGTACCGCACTGGTGATACCGTTGATCTGGGTAAAGGTTCCGATACCGAACAATCCTACGCATACACCCATAAAAGCGAAGATCTTCGCCAGCCATTTCCAGCTCTTGCCCATTCCCTGCTCTATATAATAGAATGGTCCACCAAGACTGTGTCCGTCTTCTCCTATAACTCTGTATTTAACAGCAAGAAGACCTTCTGAATACTTAGTTGCCATTCCAAAAAATGCTGTTATAACCATCCAGAATAATGCACCCGGACCACCTGCACAGACTGCTGTTGCAACACCAACGATATTACCAGTACCAATAGTTGCACTTAACGCTGTACATAGTGCGGCAAAACTTGTAATTTCACCTTCTGCCTCTTCTTCATTTTTAACCATCCATTTTAATGCTAAAGGGAGCTTTCTGAGCTGTAATAAACCAAGACGAACTGTCAATAATATTCCGCCAAAAAGGATAATTACCATAAGCGGCACACCCCAGACGAAATTATCAATGTTCGTAAGAATCTGATTAATTGAATTCCACATTGTACTTTCTACCTTTCATATCTAAACTACAGCATAGTATGAGCCTATACTGTCCCAACACCGCAAATGCCGTACATTACTAAATACTTTGCTAATATGCAGACTTTTACTTAATGCATTGGAATTATAGACAATATTGCCTGAATAAATATAAAATCAGAAATAACATTTTAGAATATACAACTTATCATATAACAAGTTATATTATACTTTATGCCTTCTCTGTCCTTTTGCCTGAGAGATTCATATACCCTCTTTATAAGAAGTCATAATATTGTCTTGTAATCCATTATTAACTGCTTATAAAGAACTATATGTTGCACCTTCGGCCTCTGTGTTTATCCAGAACTCTCCAGAGAGTCGATCCATTTACAGTTGCGCCAGCAGATACTGGCACCTGAGAGTGTTACTCCTTCGGCAGGCTTGCGCCGTTTTCCTGCAAACTTCATATCGAAAATTGCCTTATATTAATATAATCTTATTTTCTACATAATTCAACTTATTTTTACAATTTTTTTATAATTATAGAATTTCCTATTACATAAAAAGGCAGCCACCGTGATTACACTCCTCCGCTGGATATACCAGAAAGTATGCTGTATCACTTTATGTGACTGCCATTTTATTATCTGCTTATATTATTTACTTATACTATTCGCCTATACTATTAACTTATATTATCAGCTTATATTATTAAGTATATAATTCTAAGCATTTTCTTTTCTTCTATATAATGTAAGACATATAACACCTGCACTAATCATAAGAACTGCAAGAAGAATTATTGTTCTTGTAACTGAGAGAGTATCAGCTGTAGCAGCACTGTCTCCTGCCATATCATTATTATCTGCCGCACTGCCATTTCCTGATACATTGCTCTTATCCTCTGTATTAGAATTAGCAACATCCTCATAGACTACAATATATGTTGAGAATCTATCAGTTGCAAATGTAAGTTCTCCTGTTGCTTCATCAAATGCGGCACTAAGAATATCTGATACCCCATTGTGAATTCTTATTACACTATACTTTCTTGTCTTTGAAGAATCTTTATTAATAAGGTCTGAATTTAACTTAACCTTAATATTAATTGCACTGTTAAGTTCATATACATCAGACTTCTGCGAACCTATAATCTTCTGTAACTGAATATCAAGTATGCATCCAGCAGCCTGATTGTCCTTAATATTACTATTAATAAGTTTCTTCTCATCTTCTGTAAGATTAGAACTCTTATCCTTTACAGTAAGTGCAATATCAACCTTTACACCATTTTCTGCCTGTTTAGCTTCATCTTCTGTAAGGATAGCTTTAATAATGTCTTCTGTTGAATCTACAAGTCCTGTTTCTGGTACTCTTTCATCTACCAATACTGAAACTTTAATATCTGTCTTAACATCAGAGTTATCTGAACCCGGCTTGTTGTTATCACCCGGCTTATTATCGTTGTCGCCTGGCTTATTATCGTTGTCGCCCGGCTTATTATCGTTGTCACCTGGCTTATTATCGTTGTCGCCCGGCTGTGTATTCTCAAGCTTAGGAATAACTGTAATGTCTGCCTTGTCACCACATACTGTACAATGATGTGACTTGCTTCCTTCTTCTGTAGTAGTAGCTTCCTTATCGATAGTCCATTCTGTACTATAATTATGTCCTGCCGCTGGAATTACTTCTGTCTTAGTATCTCCACATACTATACAAGTATATAACTTTGAACCTTCTTCTGTACAAGTTGCTTCTTTCTGTACTTCACCATCATTCCATACATGTTCTGTATGTTCTTGCTTAGCTTCATTGTAAGAAGTCTTCTCCCACTGTAATGTTGTAAGTGTAAGCTTTCCTGCACCTGTATATGGTTTAACTTTAGTATCAAGTTCTGAAGCTGCATATAATGTGTAGCCAGTATAAGGAAGGTCTTTCTTGAATTCATCTTTATCCTGAACTAATGCTACTTCACCTTCTTTATCAGTATTAAGAGCTACCTTTAATTCCTGCTTTGCTCCATCCATCATATATATTGTATTAAATGCGTTAATATAACCTGCTGGACTGCTTCCGTTACCACTTATAAGTGCATTAGTTATACCTGACATATAGCAGTTCTCAAGTAACATATGAGCTCCACAGTTAGATGATGCACCATTACTTACAATTTTCTTAGCTAATTCCGGATTTGTCTTTTCTATATCAAGACGCATTTCTCTTAAATCCTGTGCATCCATAATACAATTGTATACATGTGCTGTACCATAACGAAGTCTTGGCATTCTATCCATCGAATTCTTATAGTAGTTATTAGCAAGTGTAAGTTTAATATTCTTAGCTGATGAATCATCATCAGACTGTCCTAATAAATGAGTCTTTTTCTGACCATAAGCATAATTGTATATCTGCTGGTCTGTCATACCCTCTTCAAGCAAATGCTTATAATATGGGTAGTTATCTGGATTAGCCTTCATAGCATTCATCATTTCATCAAAGAATACATTATCTTCACTTGCTGGAAGGAATTCACACCATGATATTGTTATATTACTGTCATTAACTGGTGTCTTAACATCAATAACTCCATCATATGACTTATAGAAAGTACAGTGGTCAACCCATATATCAGAGCTTCCCTTTTCTATTGTCATATAATCCCAGTCATTACGATCATAAGCACCTTCTGTATAATCGTCCCACTCCCATATCTCATCAAATTCAATATTTCTTATGATGATATTATTAGAGCCTGTTATATCTATACATGTATGTGTAATCTTAGCTCCATTCTTAGAGTAGATTGTAAGATTACTCATATCTGCAAGCTTAAGCATTGATACACCTGTCTTTAAAAGTGTTGGGTGTGTAAGTGGCTCAAGCTTATGTGCTGTTATAAATGAGCTGTAGCTGTCAAAGTTATTAACTTCCTTATCACCAAGCGCAATATCTGCTGTAAGCTCGATTACTGATGCCTTACCACTCTTCTTTACGCTCTGTATTGCATTAAGGAATTCTTCTGCTGTACCGGCTGTGTAATAGTTATCTGATGTTTCCTTTAATAATCCACCACCTGTTACATTAGCACTCTGTGCATAACCTTCCTGTGCATACTGTGCAAGTCCTGTATCATCACCTTCTGTCTGTGAATAAGTATCTGATACATATTCTTTCTCTACATATCTGTCTATGCTGTCTGTCTTAACAGTACCTGTATACCTTATTGTACCTACTATTGTATATGGATCCCAGCCAAGATATGATGTTGAAGTCATTTCATTGGCTTTCGTAGCAGATATCTGTCTTCTGTTACTGTTAATTGCAAATGCAGGACCATAGCTTCCATATTCGAAAAATCTTGCATTAGCAGCCAAATTACCACTCATATCTGTATATGGATTAGAAGCATTCGGCTTTAATATCTTACCCATATAGCAGTTAATCCAAGTAATATAAGCATCTGCCCCCCAAGGTCTTGCAAGATAATACTTACTTCCTGAGCATCCCTCTTCTGAGAGAACCTGACAGTTAAAGAATGTAAGACCATATGTTGCAGAGGCTGATGCCTTAGGAGCTGATACATAGCCTGAATTCTTATTAGCATTGTAACGGAATACAAGCTTGCAATCATTAAATAATGCTCTAGGCTCATTACCATATATGAAATCCACATTACCAGCTATATAGCACTTGTAATAATACTGGGTGCCACCATTAGCACAAAGTGTATCCTGATAACCAAGTATTCTTAAGTTGATATATGATGTTTCATTGGCATCATTTCTTAAAGCATCTGCTGATTCATTTGACTTAGTACCATCACCAAGATAATTATAAGTATTCTCGATTGTAAGGTTCTCTGCCGAAAAGCCTGTTGCTGTCTTATCTATTCTTACAGCACATCTTAAAGACATATCTCCACCAGCTAATTCCTTAACATCATAATATATTCTTGTCTTCTCGCTATCCTCACCTATAAGTGTTATATAAGGAGATTTAACAACAAGATGTTCTTCATAATCACCTTCTTTAACAAGAATAATTACACGTCTCGTGTTATCAGAAGCAACTGAATCTACTGCCGCCTGAACTGTCTTATAAGTTGGTATTCCATTAACCTCCTCACCATCAGTTCCTGTGTATGCACTATCTACAACCTTGTTGTAATTAGTAAGATATACATAATTAAATGTTTCTCTAGTCTTGTTACCTTTCTTATCTGTGAATATTAATTCAACATCATTTCTTCCTTCTTCAATAGCAATGTCTTTAAATGCAAAGCTTTCTTTTTCTTTAACATCTGTCTTTGCTGCTTCACTGCCATTAACATAAAGCGTTGCTGTTACATTTTCTTCAACTACACCTTCAATTGTAATCTTTCCATTGTATACAGTGTCATATGACTTCTTAGTTATTGTATACTTAACAGCATCATCTTCATATACATATTTACCTGTATGTCCTGCTGTTGGAACAGTCCATAAAGTATCTGATGGGTTACTGTAGTTATCTACTTTTCCATTAACGTGTGAATAAGCTATTATATAATAGTAATATGGCATCTCTGCTGTTACATCTTTATCTTTATAAGCACATTCTGTAACTGTTGCTATCTTTGAAGCATTCTCTGCTGTCTCATCGTATGAATAACGATATACCTCATATTGGTCAGCCTTATCTACTGCATCCCATACAAGATCAACTGTATCTGCACTTGAAGCTATGCTTGCCTTTGGTGAATCCAGTGCTGCTATTACTGTTATTGCATCTGATTCAACATAATCATTAATCTCACCATTAATACCTAACTTACCAGCCACTCTGAACTTATAATCTCCGGCATCCTTAATTGAATACTTATATGTTGGCTCAGTAATGTCTGATGCAACCTTTTCCCAGCTCTTTCCGTTATCTCTTGATACTTCAAGCACATATAAACCATCGCCTTCGGCTGGTACTTCATCTGTCCAGCTTACTGTGATGTAATCTCTTGTATAAGCTGCTTTAGCTGTAACTTCCTTAACAACTGGTGCTGTACCTACTGCATTGTAGCATTTATTCTGGTCGTAAAGAACTGTTCCGTCCTGTGCTATATACTTCATATTCTGGATAGTTGCCTTAACACCTGCTAATACAAATCCATATGATACTGCTGTATTTTTCTTATCTGCATTAAATAAGAGATTATCACTTGCACTATAAGAATATGTAGCTGTCTTAGTCTCTCCACCCTTAGGTGTTGCTTTGATAACAAGAGCATCGTCTGTCTTTTCAACTGTAAATGTCACAACAGTTCCTGCTGGAATAGTTGCATCTGCCTTGCTTGAAGCACCTGCAAGGTCTGATGGCTTCTTTGAGTAAATCATCTTAAGTCCATTAGACTTACGTATTCCTAAAGTATCAATATAATTCTTGTTAAATGCGCCAAAGAATATACCATTAGCATTGTCTGAACCACACTCTGTAATTGTTATATCAGCTGTAAGCTTGTTGGCATCTGTAGTCTCATCAAATCCAAAGAAGCTTACTGTATTATTGATATTAGTTGACTTATCAGTGTTAGTAGTTGTATTTAATGTACCACCTGTCTGTGTAAGAACAAGTTTCTGTCCTGTAGGCTGTACAACAAGATTAGAAGCTGTACCATAATCATATGTCTTAGGCATAGCTGGCTGCTCATTATATTCAACATCCTTAGCTGCATATACTATAGATATTGAAACTATGTAAGCTGAACCTGTTGATACAATTTCAACTGTTCCTTCGCTCTCATCTTCATAATTATATACTGTTGTCACATCATCTTTTGATGCCGGCTCACCCGCTATTGTGTAAAGTGCATATGTACTTGCTGGTGCATATGATTTTACTGATATAGTACACTTTCCACTTACAGGTATTGTTATCTTAGCTCCTGTAGTAAACTGTGCTGAATTAGGGCTTGGTCCATTAGGAACTAACTTACCTTTTGTAGCATCAATAGCTAAACCATTGTAGTAGCCTGTTGTTCCCATAATATTATCATCATAATAATCACCATCATCACTCTTAACAAAAGACCAGCTTGTAACCTGCTCAAATATAAGCTTATGTGATGCTTCAGCACCCTTTACTGTAACTGTGTTACCTGACTTTACCTTGTATGGAAGTGCAAGGAAATCACCACCAAGTGTAAGTGTATATGAACCCTCTCTTAACTTAATAGCATCCTTATCTGTAAATACATATTCATATCCATCATCATTATTCATATATATGTATTTTACATTCTTGCCTGTTAAATCAGGTTCTTCCGGAAGACTTACTGTAACGGCATATGTTGGCTTAAGTCCTACAGTTATATCTAATTCTGCATCTTCTGAATATTTAATTCCATCTGATACAGAAGTTACTTCATAGTCATTAGCACCCTTTACGGCTACACTATATGAAACACCTTTTTCAAACTTAGCTGTATATTTCCAAGTATCTGTATCAATAGTTACTTCTGGAACATAGTCTGTTTCCTCAGTTGTTGTAAATACAAGTTCAAGGCCTTCTGTATAATAACCCTCAGTAATGCCATTAATCTTACCTGTTACTGTGCAGGTATCAAGGCTAATGACAGTTAAATCTGCTGTAATCCTGGCAGCAGTCTCTGTACTTACACTATGTTTATAAATACCACTCTTAATCTGGTATGCCGGATTGCTCAGTGATATCTCATATTCCATAACTTCATCTTCTGCTGGTACTTCAATTGAATATGTACCGCTCTTGCCATTCTCTGCAACTGTTATATCTGATGTATATGTAAGTCCAGTTGTATTATTAGTCGCTACAACCTGCATATCAGATGGAATATCTGATTTAGATGTAATAGTTCCATTTATTACTTTCTTATTAAGTTCTACACATTCGATTGAAAGATTTCTAATGTATGTATTAGTTTTAACATCTAATGTAAGCTCTCCTTCATCTCCTGTAAGATAACATTCAAATTCTACATCAACATAACCGCTGTCAGAATTTGCAACACAGGAAATACATTCCATCTTTCTTAAGACCTTGTCACTTCCTGTTATATTAAGTGTATTTCCTAATATGCTGTCCTTATCTGTACCTACGTTCTTATTGACAGTAAGTTTAATAACAGCCTTATCTCCCGCCGCTGGTATAACTATCTTAGTACCAGTATTAACCTGAATTCTATCACCTGTCGTTGGTTGAAACTTACCTGATGTTGCATCAACATATAATACATCTTTATCACCATTAGTATAAGTTCCTGTATCACTTTGAATTGATGAAGTAGAACCTTTACTTGATAAAACTGTTTCTGAATATCCCCATTCAGCTTTAGTATCCCCCCCATCTGCGAATGAAGCAGATGTTGTCGCATAACTTGTTGATGAGTCAACCTTTATCATATAAAGATATTTCTGTGCTTTTAACTTAACAGATACTGTTGTTGCATTTTTATCTACCATTCCAGTAATTACATAGCTTTTACTTCCACCTGATGTCACTTTAACATCATTCATTCCTGTACATTCAATATCATCTACAGTTATTCCACTACTTGCCTGCAATGTTACTGTACAACTTTTCGCATTATTAATCACAGGAAAAGTCATTACTGTTCCTGCATTAACCTGAAAATCCTTATTAGTACTGCCTGCTTTCAGGCTTCTATTAGCCATTTTACCTGAATTTGCATTAATTAATAATTCATCATTATTAGAATTAACCAGCTTACCTGATTTGCCGTTCAACTCCGTAACCGAATTATCATTATCGCCATCTGCATACATTGTAGAACTTACTGTCCACTCTGCACTGGCTTTTTCTGCCGCTTTGGCTGTAATGCTAAACAAGCCCTCCGGCAATGAAAGTCCAGATATGATTAAAGCTAACGCCATAAACATAGCCGAACTTCTGCGAAACCATTCTCTTCTACGTCTTGATTTCATAGTCCATACTCTCCCTTTCTTAACAATACAATGTTTTGTAACTTTTACACAAAACTAATTGCCTATTTTTTATAAGATTACAACTTTTGACGAAAATGTACTACTGATTTTTATAGTTCTCGGGTACCAATTACTGAAATTTTTAGGTTTTGATGTATTTTTTGTGATACATTGCATAAAATCCGTGTAAACATTTACCAATAATCGTCTATATCACAAAATAATATATATTTATTACTGCTAATTATTTACACGGATGTTATACGCATATATTTAATTATTATCATTCTCTTAGTGTCACATCTATTATCTGCCTGCTTGTCTGGCAATTATATTAACTAATTCATCAGCATCTATCGGCTTTGCTATATGTGTATTCATACCAGCTTTAATGCTCCGTTCTATATCATCATAGAATGCGTTGGCACTCATCGCTATAATTATTACAGTACCCGCATCTTCTCTTCCTGACTTTCTTATCTTCTCTGCAGTTTCCAAGCCGTCCATAACCGGCATCATTATATCAAGGAGTATAACATCATACTCATTAACATCTGAATTCATATATGTATCCAGTGCTTCCCTGCCATCGCTTACTCCAACAGTCCTTGCACCCGCATTATCAAGAATAAAGCTTACAATCTCCATATTCATCTCGTTGTCTTCTGCAACCAGCACTTTAAGCCCTTCAATTGACATCTGTGCATCACATTTACTATTCTTAGCTTTAGTCACGTTACGATTAATTTTGAATGGTAATATTATTGTAAACTCTGTTCCAACATTCTGTCTGCTAATAAATTCAATTTCTCCACCCATTATCTCAATAAACCTCTTGGTTATTGCAAGGCCAAGCCCGGTTCCTTTATAAGCTGTTCTTGCATTGCTGCTCTCCTGTGCAAATGGCTCAAAAGCTATCTGCTGGAATTCTTCGCTCATTCCTATTCCGGTGTCTTCACATATGAAAGTAACCTTAACTGTATCGTCATCAGCTGCATTTTCACTATAAGAAAATCTTACAGAGCCATTCTGCACATTATATTTAACCGCATTGGATAATATATTCTGTAATATCTGCCTTAAATGAAGCGAGCTGCCTATCAGATTGTCATATTCTATACTGCCCCTGTCAACTGAATAATCGATACACTGTTCATCTGCCTGTGTCTCAATAACACTGCTGACCTCATTAATAATCTTCGTAAGCTCAAATGGTTCTTCTTTAATGGCAATCTCCCCCGACTCAAGCTTATTCATATCAAGAACATCATTTACAAGGTCTAATAAAAAGCCTGAGGCTGACATAATCTTATCAAGACATTCTTCTTCCTTTTCCCTGTTGCCAAGATTGAACCTGCATATATCGACCATTCCTCTTATTCCATTAATAGGTGTTCTTATATCGTGGCTCATACGCCTTAAAAAATCTGTCTTTGCAATATTGGCACGTTTCTCCTGCTCTGCTGCCTGTAGAAGCTGTCTTTTATATTCCATTTCCTGTAGCTGCATTTTACTTTCATCTTTGGCAATAACAAGCTGTCTTACAAACATAACAACACCTATTACCGCAATATATACAAACAATGCGGCAGCAACCGCCCTGTTTCTTAAAGCATATACCTGCTTATCCGCAAAGAACGCATATATTGTATAATTCTCTATCTGCTTTCTCTTGCCATAGTAATAATCCTTTTTGTATGGTACAGCTATAATGCCATTATCATTTTCTTTCCATGCCCCATCATATTTCTGTCTCAGTGCCTTCATATCAAGTCCCTGAAGCTCCTCGTCATTGGAATTAAGCACCTTGTTCTCATCTGATATATACACAATCCCATCCATATCAAACTCAAAGCCTGATATGAGCCTGTCAATGCTTATATCTCCACTATTATCATAGCTTTCCTTCTTCACATATGTAATAACTGCACCTTTTGTATCTTTTCTTGCCGCTACAGCAATATCGGAAAATTCCTCATTCTGGCTTTCAGTATATGTTATGCTCCCTGACCGGACATTAACTCTTGTTATATATACCTTCTGTGGGTGTTCAATGACATCTTTTACATTACTGTCGTCTATAACTGAATCAACATCTGTATATTCTATTCCCCTGTAATATTCACATTCACCCTCTCCATCAAGAACAACTATTCCGTCGAGCCTCTGGTTATACATATATTCATCCAAAAATGTATCAATATCATCTTCATACTGCATACACCTTACCAATTCCTGTGTCTTATCAGAAAGCCTGTACAAGCTTTTAACTTTATCATTCTGTATAAAGTATTCATAGGTATTAACTCTTGTCTGCACAAAATCCAACACCCTGTCTGCTGTCTTATTAACCGTTTCATTGCTTATTTCGGTAAATATAACAGCTACTATTGTCACCAGTATAAATCCTGTAATTATTGAAATCAGAAATGCTTTAACATCTGATATGCCCCATATTCTACTCTTATCTTCCATTAGTTCCCCCATACTGCCATACTAACGTCAACCCCATATTTCTCTGCTATGCTCTGTATTGTGCCATCAGCCCTCATTTCATTAAGCACCCCTGTAAGCTTCTTATCAATTCCACTGTCATTATCAAGTGAAAATGCAATTCCAAGCTCTGAAATGCTTAATTCTTCCCGAAGTACACCAAAATGTTCCTCATTGGACTGTACAAATACTTTCATAGCATTTTCGTGACCTGCTATGGCATCAACATAACCTTTTCTCATACTAGCATATAATTCTTCCATCGTTGACATACTGTACAGCACACCAACCTGCGGCGTATTCGTATTGGATAGTATGTACTCCGGCTTGGAAGTTACCTGCACCGCCACTCTTTTGCCGTTAAGATCAGCAAGATTTTCTATCCCGCTGTCTTTATTGACAACTACTATCTGACGGCTGTACATATATGGTCCAGCCCAGTTGTACTTATCCTCCCTGTCGGTCATTGTAAAACAGCCCCACAGGCAGTCTACTGCTCCCTCATTAAGATATATATCTTTGTTATCCCATACAATCTGCTTGAATACAGGAGTATAACCCATACGCCTGCAAGCCTCTCTTGCTATCTCAACATCAATTCCTGTAAAGTTGCCATCACTGTCAAGATAACTGTAAGGCACATAATTATCACTGCCTATTATAAGAGGCTTTAAATCATTACTCGAACTCTTAGAGCCGTTATTATGTATATTACTGCACGCCATAAGCCCTGCTGATGCTATGACAGACAATATACACATAACTAATTTTAAATAACTAATTATATTATTACTTTTCATTTTCCCCCCACTCTTTAATAAATACACTCTTAAGTATTTCTGCCTGATGTCTGCATATATACTTTCATATATCTATTAATCTTTTTAATCA
>ERZ791603.1604-NODE-1604-length-16215-cov-57.103465_pt1 | contig 16215 bp, 15 predicted proteins | sample MGYA00509966_ERZ791603 | MGnify/ENA primary metagenome ERZ791603 (study PRJEB30046, sample SAMN00791931) | human gut metagenome | study: EMG produced TPA metagenomics assembly of the A metagenome-wide association study of gut microbiota in type 2...
CGTGGCGGTGAACGTCACCTCGGCCGAGCGCGCCATCATGGGGCCGGGCAAACCGGCGAGCGTCCCGGCAGGAAGCCCCGGCCAGAGATGCAGGGCGAAAATGGCCTTGACGCGCAGCCGCTCAAAAAGCCCTGTTTCGCAAAGCCGTCTGGCTCCGCCGGTCGTTTCCTCGGCGGGCTGAAACACCAGCAGGACGTTGTGCGGCAGATTTTCCTTTCCGCGCAGCCTGCGGCCAAGCTCCAGCGCCATCGCCATGTGCCCGTCGTGACCGCAGGCATGCATGCGCCCGCTGTGCTGAGAAGAAAACGGCAGACCTGTCTGCTCCGCAATGGGCAGCGCGTCCATTTCAGCGCGAAACGCCAGCGTATCCGCCGCGCCGAAGTCAAAATAGGCGCATACGGCGCTGTCAAGCGGGAAAAACACCTCGCAGCCGAGCGTGCCGAGGACGTTTTGTAAATAGTCCATGGTCTTGGGCAGCTCGTCGCCCAGCTCAGGGATGCGGTGCAGGGCGCGCCTGTCCGCTGTCATGGGGGTGAGCGTTTGCATATTTGTAAACCTTCCTTGCTGCTTTTTGAATGTCGTGCGTCCGCGGCTCAAAGCTCCCGCAGGGCGTCCACCAGCGCTGTTTTTGCAGCGGACACATCGCTTTTGTGCTTGATGATGTGCGCGGGGCATCCGGCGACCACGCTCTCAGGCGGTACGTCCGATATGACGACCGCACCTGCGGCGACGACCGCACAGCGGCCGATGCGGCAGCCCTCGAGCACCACGGCATTCGCCCCGATGAGCACCTCATCCTCCACGACGACGGGCGTCGCGCTTGCAGGCTCAATCACCCCGGCCAGCACCGCGCCTGCGCCGATGTGGCAGCGTGCGCCGACCATCGCCCTGCCTCCGAGCACCGCACCCATGTCGATCATGGTACCTGCGCCCACGCTTGCGCCGATGTTGAGGATGGCGCCCATCATGATGACCGCGCCCTCTCCGATCTCGACCTGCTCGCGAATGATGGCGCCCGGCTCGATCCGGGCGTTCAGCCCCTTCGTGTCCAGCATGGGAACGGCGGAATTGCGGCAGGTGCTCTCGATCACGATATCGGCAATGGCGTCCTGCTGCGCCTCGATGGCGGGGCCGATGTCCCGCCAGTCGCCAAACACGATTTTTGTCCCGTCTCCCGCCGGAAAGACTCTTGCATTCGGAAAGCTCGTGGGTGAGCGTTCCCAGAGGTAGACCTTGACCGGCGTTTTTTTCTCGGCAGTGCGGATATATTCGATCAGTTCCGCTGCGTTCATGTGTGCGCTCCTTTTCATGCTTATTTACTGTAAATTCATCATATCGGATACTTCGATGCAATACAATGCACAGCAATGCGCAGATTATTGCAAAAAATGCTCATTTCTTTGCCACAATGTCAAGTGATGAATTAAGAAAATAAACATACAGCCATCTTCTCCACAAAGAAGAATAAATCACTGTCGATTCCAGTGTAGATAAATTTTCTTTTGCCTTCTTCATAAGGAACTTTTCTGTGTTTGTAGGCGGAGAAACATTTACATTCTTGCTCTTGAATACAACTTAAAAAAATGCTATACTTATACATAAGTATCTGCCTGCACTTTCGGCAGATTGATTTTTGCGCATTAGTTAGAGGCAGCTAACCACAAGGAGGTGTTGACTTATTATTATTTCATACCCTGAGGCTCGTTTTGTTCCCACCGCTGTAAGCATTGCTGCATCAAGTCAGATTATGCAGGCGAATAAAACAGCCGATAATCAATATCTCATTCCCCTCATAGATGGTACCATTGAAAACATTGATATTGCCGATGGAATATTGTTGACAACATCAGAGTTTGTTTCACAGGAAGATATTGAAATGACAACAACACACGACGATTTGAGCCTGTTTCAGATTTCCTTTTGCATTGATGGCAATATGGAGTGGTCTTACATCAATAACGAGGTTGTTCATCAATTTCAAATTGCGGCACAGCAGAGCCAAGTACGCTACGGAACATTTAAGGAGTGCCGAAGTAAAATAAGCGGAAACAGAAAATTCAAAGGCATTAGCATTACTTTGGATGAAAAAATCTTTGAGCAAATTTTCACCTGTATCAAAATAAGGGGGGCATTATATGATACAAGAAAAACAGCGCCCGTAAGAGTATATACCTACACACCAAACATCAGTAAAATTCTCTCTGAAATCCTTGCTTGCCACTTTTGTGATGAAATGAAAAAGATTTATCTGCAAGGAAAAATTTTTGAGTTAATTGCTGTTTACTGCGACGAGGTTATTTGCAAATCTCCTACAAATGACTTTGGCATCCGTATTAGTGTGGAAGATTACAATGCGCTGTTGAAGGCGCGGGAATTTATTGGTGAAAACTTCGCCCACCCCCTCACAATTCCAATTGTTGCAAAGGCGATTGCTATCAACGAGCAAAAATTAAAGGATGGATTTAAGCGGTGCTTTGGAGTTACAGTTAATGATTATGTTGTAGAAAAACGGCTGGAAGCAGCGATACGATTATTGAAAACTGGAAAACATACTGTGCAGGAAGTGACATGGATGGTGGGGTATTCTCATACGGGATATTTCATCGAGCTTTTTCGGAAGCATTATGGAATATCCCCCGGTGAAATGTTAAAAAACAACAAATAAGAACTTCATGTAAGTCTGAAAAGACCGCATGAAGTTCTTTCTTTTGTGATATAGGAACTTCCGATAGTGATACTATGCAGAAAATCATCGTGCTATACTAATAGCGGTTAGCGTTATCTAACCAAAAAAACTCGGAGGTTATTGCTATGAGCAGAACAAATGAAAACAAATTAAAAATGAAGGACATTGCAACCATAGGCATCTTTAGCGCACTCCTTTTTGTGGTGACAATGGTAGCAGGAGCTTTGATGGGAATTAGCATGGTGTTGAACATGTATTCCGTTGCGGTTGTTGCCGTTTTATCTGCGCCACTTTATATGCTGATTATGGCAAAAGTACATAAGAAAGGCGCAGTCTTATTGACTTTTGCTATTGTCGGTATTCTATGGGGGCTGTTTGGCGGTATTTTTGTCTTGATTTGGATGTTGGGGTTTGGCGTTGTAGGCGAAGTCCTTGCCAGCAAATCAAAGTATCAGAATTACAAAATGCTTACCGTTTCTTTTGGATTGTATTCAGTTGGATATTATTTAGGTGCCATCGCACCCCTCTATTATTATCCCGTATTTTGGTATGGATTTGACCGTCCAAAGGAAACCGTGGATGCAATGATTGCAGCAGCACATTCTACGGCTGGGCTTGCTGCAATTCCGGTTACGCTGATCGCGATTGTGATAGGTGCTGTAATTGCAAAGAGAATGTTGAAGAAGCATTTTGAAAAAGCAGGAGTGATTTAATGCACCGCATAGACCCCCGGATAGTGATTATTCAGATTGCGCTTTCAGGGATATGTGCATTTTGGATTTTTAAGCCGTTAGCCATGCTTTGTGAAGTGATTTTTCTGATGAGCTTTCTGTTATATTTGCAACACCCGAAGGAGGCTTTGCGGTTGGGCGTATGGTTTGCGTTCCTTGTCGGATTGTATGCCTTACTAAATGAGAGCAACGCTCCGCAAATCATAGTCCAGCCCGTTTTCCTATTACGCAAGCTCTCTCCCTTACTGGGCGTAATGATTCTGTCGCTAAAAGCGTTGACCGTGAGTGAGCTGTTCATGGGGCTTCAAAAATTACATTGCCCTAAATCAGCTACGCTTGCGCTTGCTGTCGCATTGCGATTTATTCCCACCATTCGCCATGAGCTTGCACAGATTAGAAATGGCATGAAAACAAGAGGCGTCCCCTTAAATGTGATTACTTTTGCAAAAGCTCCTGCCATGACCACAGAATACATGATTATTCCCTTTATCATGCGCTGCATAAAGGTAGCGGATGAATTATCTGCGGCTGCGGTCACTCGTGCAATCGAAAATCCTGTGCCAAGAGGGATGAGAGTTCCTCTGAAAATCAGAATAAAGGATATTGTGTATCTGATGATGGTGATTTGCGCTAATATCGGAACACTTCTTTATTCATTGTGCGGATAGCGCGGAGGTTCAGAATGAGTATGATCACAATAAGAAATTTACAATTTCAATATGATGCCGCACCGGAGATAAATGCTCTTTATGGAATTGATTTGGAAATTCGTAAAGGAGAGTGCATTATTTTAACGGGAGAAAGTGGCTGTGGGAAAACAACTTTAACACGATGCATCAATGGTTTAATACCCAACTTTTTTGAAGGAACACTTACAGGAGAAATATTGTACGAGGGTGTTCCTGTAAACAAATTGGAACAGTATGAGCTTAGTCGCAAAATCGGCACAGTGTTTCAAGATCCCCGTTCACAATTTTTTGCAGTAAACACAACGGACGAAGTAGCTTTCGGGTGTGAAAATCTTGCCTTTTCCACGGAGCGGATAAATCAGAACGTGGACGCCGCATTCTCCCGAATGAATATTGACGCACTGCGAGATCGGAGTTTATTTGGGTTATCCAGCGGCGAAAAACAGCGGCTGGCAGTTGCTTCTATCTATGCAATGGATACCGATGTCATTGTTTTGGACGAACCGACGGCAAACCTTGATGGAGAAACAATACAAAATCTCCGTGAGCTTTTATTTACACTAAAAGCCGAGGGGAAAACTCTCATTATTTCTGAACACCGCCTTTCCTGGCTTGGAGGAATTGCCGACCGATATGTATATATGCGCAAAGGGAGAATTGAAAAAATATGGGGTGCGGCGGAGGCTGCTTGCCTTTCGCCCGATGTGCTGCAAGAATACGGCTTACGCAGCATACAAAATGTGCCTTTTCCTACAAGGAAAACTCCTGCGAGGTCTGATGCAAACGAGCTGACGTGTCAAAACCTCTGTATTTACTACGGAAAGCAGGAAATTATCCATGATTTGAATTTTTGCTTTACATGGGGCGAAGAAGGTCGGATTATTGGAATTGTCGGTGCGAACGGTTCCGGGAAAACAACATTTTCTAAAGTGCTGTGCGGACTTATGGCACCGCGAACTGGGACAATTCATCTGAACGGCAAAAAAATGACCGATAGAGAGCTGCTGAAAAAAACATACTTTGTTATGCAGGACGCAGATTATCAGCTTTTTACGGAAAGTGTTACCCATGAAATGGAATTGGCGGCACGAAAAAATAAGCAAAAAAACGTTCGAGCTTCAAAAGAGGAAACAACAAACATTCTTGACAGGTTCGGCTTGGCCGAATATTCCGAAAGACACCCGCTATCTTTGTCCGGCGGACAAAAGCAGCGGGTCACGATTGCTGCGTCCATCGCTGCAAAATCGGATATTCTTGTTTTGGACGAGCCGACGAGTGGGCTTGACGGACGGAATATGCTCCGTCTAAAGAATATTCTGCGTGAACTGAAAAAGCAGGAAAAGCTGATTTTCATTGTAACCCATGACGCAGAATTTCTTGAAGGATTAACAGATGAATTACTGACTATTTCAAATAAGGAGGAAAACATGGACAAAAGAGAAAAACAGCAATCGCCTTTAAGGGGTATTTTGCAGTTTGCCAGTCAGAGGAAAGGACTTTTGAGGATTTCCGTTGTCCTTTCTGTTCTGTCCTCTGCGTTTGGTATGGTTCCATACGCTGCTGTAGCTGTGTTGCTTGGGAAAGCGTTAGACAATGCTTTGACCATAGAATTGGCAGTCAGCTTGACCTTGGTGGCTTTAGCAGGATATTTTCTAAAACATTTTCTATATTCAAAATCAACCCTATGCTCCCACAAGGCAGCGTATGAAATCATACAGAATATCCGCTGTGCAATTATGCGGAAGATGTCAAAAATGTCTATGGGGACAATACAGGAAAAATCTTCCGGCGAATTTAAGCAATTAGTCATTGATGATACGGAACGACTTGAAGGACAGATTGCTCATGCCATTCCCGAAATGACAGCAAGTATTCTCATTCCGATTTTTGTGTTTGCCTATCTGCTTTTTGTGGATTGGCGTATGGCACTTGCTTCTCTTGCTTCGGCTGTTTTGGGAAATGTTATCTATTATAGCATGATGATAGGGCGCAGCGAGAGGATGAAAGAATATATGTCCGCGAATGGAGATATGAACGCAACCATTGTTGAGTATGTAAATGGTATGGAAGTTATCCGTATGTTCAATCAGACTGCTTCTTCGATGGGACGGTTTAAGGGAGCAGTATTGAAAGTGCGGGATATTACTACCGCATGGTATAAGCACTGCTATCCTTTTATGAGTATCAGTCAGGTTGTTATGCCCTCAACGATTGCATTTGTTTTGCCCGTCGGCGTTGTACTTCTTTCGGGTGGTACTACGACATTAAACGAGGTTATTTTATGTATTCTTCTCTCTATGGGGCTTATTGGCTCTTTACAGGCAATGATTGAGTTTTGGCAGGACATTGCCGCAATTTATGAGATACAGCCCCGTATTCTGGCACTTTTAGAAGCAAAGGAGTTGTCCGAGCCGATAGAAGTACAACATAGCAGCGGCAATGATGTGGAGCTGAAAGATGTTCATTTCAGCTATGGAGCAATCGAGGTTATCCATGGCGTTTCATTTACGGCAAAGGCTGGGACAGTCACAGCGTTGGTAGGTCCGTCCGGTTCGGGGAAATCAACTCTGGCAAAACTCATTGCCCGCTTTTGGGACGTGAGCGCGGGTGCGGTAAATGTGGGCGGCGCGGATATTCGCAATCTGCCGTTATCCGAGCTTTCCGAAAAAATCAGTTATGTTTCACAGGATAATTTTCTGTTCAATATGAGCCTGAGGGACAATATCCGAATCGGGAAGCCGGATGCTACGGATGCAGAAGTAGAACGGGCTGCGTCACTGGCGAGATGTGATGACTTTATTGCCCGCTTCCCTAAGGGTTATGATACCAACGCCGGGGATGCAGGTGCCCGCCTTTCGGGAGGAGAACGGCAGCGTTTGGCGATTGCAAGGGCAATTCTAAAGGACGCTCCGATTATTATTCTTGATGAAGCTACGGCGTTTACCGACCCGGAGAATGAAGATAAATTGCAGCAGTCCATTGACTATTTGACAAAAGGGAAAACGCTGATTGTGATTGCACACCGCCTGTCCACTATCATGTACGCAGATAAAATTTTAGTGTTGGAGGATGGTGCGATTTCAGCGGAAGGAACCCATGAGCAGCTATTATCTTCTTCACAGACCTATTTGGATATGTGGAAAGCCCATATATCGGCAATGGATTGGAGTATGAACAAGGAGGTGGAAATATTATGCTGAAAGTAATTAAACGAGTATTGCGTTTGAGTGGTGATTTGTCAAAGCGTATCTATGCGAGTTTTGTATTCAGCTTTATAGACTCAATTATGGCAATGTTCCCTGTCGGGGCTGTGTTCTATACCCTCACAAAAATACAGAACAACAAAGCATTTGCAGGGAATGACTGGCTTGTAATTTTTGGCATACTGATAATCTCTCTTGTTGTCCGCATGGTGTTCAAATACTTAGTGTATAGCTTTCAAAGCACAGCGGGATTTGAGTTTGTTTCCAGAGAGCGAATTACATTAGGAGATAAGCTGCGTAATGTGGGTATGGGCTTTTTCCATGAGCGAAATATGGGGGACATTACAACAACGGTTACAACTGACCTTAATTTTTTGGAAAACTACTCCATGCACATTCTTGACCGTGTAGCAACCGGAATGGTAAACATGGTGGTGATCAGCATATTCATTCTGATGTTTGACTGGCGGCTTGGTGTGATTTTTATTTTAGGTGTTCTCTGCTCGTTCCTGATTTATGGGCGTATGCAGGAAAAGGGAGAAGAACTGACTGCAAAACAGCGGCAGGTACAGGCTGCTTCTGTTGAGGCTACGTTGGAATATGTGCAGGGAATATCCGTCATCAAATCATTCAATATGGCAGAGAAAAATTTAAGTGGCATTGAAAAGGCTTATGAAAAAAGTATGGAAGCGTCTTACGCTCTTGAACGGGATTTCGCACCTATGAATGTGGCATATTCTATGGTTTTCCGTGTAGCTGCCTGCGCTATCATATTAGTATCACAGATTTTCGCTTTAGGCGGGGAACTGGATTTTTCAAGCCTTGCGGTTATCCTCATTGCTTCATTCTCTATTTTCAATCCTGTAGAGGTAATGGGGCAAATGACCGCCATGATACGCTCCATGGAAGCAAGCCTTGACCGTGTGGAACGGATTAAGGGAGAAAAGAATATTGATGACAGGGGCGGAGATATTTCCTTAAAAAGTTATGATATTGTCTTTGATCATGTTAGCTTCTCCTACGAACAAGGAACGAAAATTCTTGATGATGTCAGCTTTACCATTCCGCAGGGAGGAATGACCGCCATAGTCGGGCCTTCCGGCGGTGGAAAGACAACGATTACCCGTCTGATTTCCCGCTTTTGGGATATTCAAGGCGGTAGCATTACCATAGGTGGCAAAGATGTTCGGGAATTTACATCTGACAGCCTTTTGAAAAATATGAGCATGGTATTTCAAAATGTCTATTTATTCAAAGATACCATTGAAAACAATATTAAGTTTGGTTGCCCGGAAGCAAGCCATCAGCAGGTTGTAGAAGCAGCTAAAAAGGCACGCTGCCATGACTTTATTTCCTTATTACCAGAGGGCTACAATACCATGATTGGAGAGGGCGGTTCTACTCTGTCCGGCGGTGAAAAACAGAGAATATCCATTGCCCGCGCCATGCTGAAAAATGCCCCTATCGTCCTTTTGGACGAGGCCACCGCAAGCGTTGATCCCGAAAATGAAGTGTATTTGCAGCAGGCAATCAGCACTTTAGTAAAAGATAAGACACTGATTGTAATTGCACACCGCCTGTCTACCATTCGGGACGCAGAGCAGATTTTAGTCATCGACAACGGGAAACTTGTTCAGCATGGAAAGCATGACGAGCTTGTTTTACAGGAGGGTATTTATCAGAAATACTGGAATATTCGCCAGAACGCAAAGGCATGGAAAGTAGCACAGTAGATTATGAGCCCGCACTGACAGGCCGCTGCTGCGGCAGTCCTGTATTCGTGCCGCCCACTCCTGCAGCTTTACACGGTGTTTCAACTCTGTGCTTGTCATCCCTTTACCTCCAATATGACAGTACCGCAACACTTTCCTGAACTTCTTAGCCGCTTTTAGCGGTTTCTTCTTGATTTTAATCCCTTTCCTAACACTTTGTGTTCCACATCTGCCTATGGCATTTTATGTGGTCAAAAGCAAAGCCTCGCCGGAGCAATTCCAGCGGGGCTTTGCTGTATTCTCGGCGTCCCGCTTTTTTCCTCTCTGTGAGCAACACGAAAACCGCGCCGAGGCCACCTCACGCCGCGGGATACCTCAATCAATGAATAGAAGCTACACAGGGACTATATTGACATTTCAACATCTCTGTGTTAAAGTTCTCTTGTTGAAACTTCAACATTTACAGAAGTGGAGGATAGTCATGCAGGAGAGATTTGAAACATTTACAGTTTTAATCAACAGAATCAGCCGCGACATACGGAAAATCAAAAATCAGGAGATGGCCGACTATCACCTTAGAAGCGTCCATGTGTCCTGTCTGTACTACATTTATTCGCTGGGAAGCGTGACCTCAGCGGAGCTGTGCGAGCATTGCGAGGAGGACAAGGCGACCATTTCCCGTGCGGTGGACTATCTGGAGACCAACGGCTTTCTCCTGCGCGACACCGGCGCCAAGCGGTACAAAAGCCCCTTGCGCCTGACGGATAAGGGGCGGGATGCCGGCAAAAGAATTGCAGATAAGATCGGCGGCATTCTTGAAACGATCAGCCATGCTCTCACGGAGAATGAACGGATTGAATTCTACCGTTGTCTATCCACCATCAGCAGAAGCCTTGAGGCTATCGTCCAAAACAGTGAAGAAAAGGAGATGTGATGCAATTGAAAACAAGGATCATTGTTGATTCCACCGCGGATCTGGTCCCCGAGATCAAAGAGCGTGTCTATACGGTTCCCCTCACCGTTCACTTCGGTCAAGAGGAATATATCGACGGCGTGACCATCGACCACAAGACCTTCTATGAGAAGCTGGTCGAGAGCGATGTGCTGCCCACCACCAGTCAGGCAACCCCGAACGACTTCGTCGGCGCGTTTGAAACGGCAAGGCAGGCGGGAGAGGCCGCCGTTGTCATCACCCTTGCGTCCAAGTTCTCCGGCACGTATCAAAGCGCCGTGATTGCGGCGGCGGAATATGAAAACATCTATGTTGTGGACGGCGCAAGCGCGGCGATGGGTACCGGCATCTTGGTGGAGCTTGCGTTCCGGCTTTTGGACGCGGGGTCCTCCGCAGAGGAAATTGCGAATGCTTTGGAGGAAGAGAAGAAAAATATTGTCATTGTTGCCTTGGTGGATACCCTCGAATACCTCAAACGGGGCGGTCGCATTTCAAAGACAGCCGCATTTGCCGGTGGGATACTGAACATCAAGCCCGTGATCTCCGTCACCGACGGTGAAATACATCTGCTTGGAAAAGCGCGCGGCTCTAAGATGGGGAACAATCTGCTCGTTCAGGAAATCAATGAGGCGGGCGGCATTGATTTCAGCAAGCCGGTGCTGCTTGGCTACAGCGGACTTTCCGATGCGCTTTTATTGAAGTACATAGAGGACAGCCGCCACATTTGGGAGGGGCATTTGCGGGAGGTTCGCTACACAACGGTGGGCAGCGTGATCGGAACACACCTCGGTCCCGGCGCCGTTGTGGTGGCATTTTTCAAGAATAGATAAAAGGCAGAACGGAACAATAGCGATTGAAGAAGCTGCAATAAAGGTATGGCCCTTCCGCACCATCGTCAAATAAAACGGTGGTGCAGAAGGGCGTTTGCGCGATGCTGCGGGAGGAAAACCCCAAAGAGCAGCCTACGCACAGGTAGGACCTCGACCGCTGGAAAAGCAGAGCGGCGGGACAGTAAAGCCCGTCCCGCCGTTCGTGTTTCGAGGGTTTGATTGATAAGGTGGAAGTTGTATTATTCACCACGATTATTGATTACGTAAACGATGCAGGCAATTCCGAAAAGCATCGAAAATAATTGTTCTAATACCGCCCTCTCGGCTTGCCATGCTTCTACTGTTAGTGCAATCTCAAACACGCTTTTGGGACACATTAGCATAAAGCATTTGAGAAAAAACCTGCCGCTGTGCACCATTACCGCAGTTAGGCGGGGCTCCTGGCAAAGACGATAAAAACCCTCAGTCCAAAATCTGCCGGATGCTTCCGTTGTGCTTTTACACGGCGGCGTTCATTGAAAGCGTTTAATTTGCGAATAAATCGCATATTGACTTTTCTGCTTTCCTTGTGTATACTAATTTGCAAATGAATTGCAAATTGGAGGCGTGGTGACTTGTCCAGTTACAGCACGCAGCAGAGGAAGGCTCTGCTTGCCTATTTGAGCCGGCACCCGGATGAGCTGCTGTCCGCACGGCAAATTGCGGACGCACTGGCGGATGAAAAAATCAGCCTCAGCGCCGTATATCGGAACCTTGCACAGTTAGAGACGGAAGAAAAAGTGCGGCGCAGCAGCAAGAGCGGCACGCGGGAGGTCTACTTTCAGTACCTTGACGCCGAAAGCTGCAAGGGTGCGCTGCACATGAGCTGTGTAAAATGCGGCAGAACCTTTCACATGGCAAGCGGCAACGCCGCCCTGTTTGCAAAGCACCTGGCGCAGAGTGAGCAATTCACGCTGGACGCCGCCGACACGATTCTCTATGGCACCTGCGCGGATTGCCGGGAGGAATAATATTGGGAAGGAGGACAGGCCATGACAAGAAAATTTCGTTTGATCACAGGCTTGCTGGCAGCCGTGCTGGCGGCTGTCATGCTGTCCTCCGCTGTCTATATTGCGGTCGAAGCCAACCATAACTGCTCCGGCGAGGACTGCGCCATCTGCCACCAGCTGCAGGTCTGTGAAAATCTGCTCAAGAGCATTGGGCTTGCCGGTGCTGCTGCGGTTTTCGCCGCGGCGGTCAGGTATGCCCCGTGCAGGGTCATTCCCTCCTGCGCGGAGGTTGTCCGCACGTTTACTCTGGTTTCACTCAAGGTCAAACTTTCAGATTAAATAAGAACTATTTACAAGGGTGTAGTCTATCCGTTTTCGGATAGGCTTTCGCGGTGTTGCCGTCACCCTTGTATTTTTGCGCCCATTTTTACGTTCTTATCATAATCTGGAGGTACATATAGCCTATGAAAAAGATAACTGCGCTGCTGCTTGCGCTAATGATGCTGGCCGGCATCCTTGCCGGCTGCGGAAAGCCGCGGGATACCGGAAAAGCCGGCAAATTGAAGGTCGTCACCACCATCTTCCCCGCATACGATTGGGTCAGGGCGATCCTTGGCGACAAGGCGGATAACGCCGAGGTCACCATGCTGCTGGATAACGGCGTTGACCTGCACAGCTATCAGCCCACCGCCGATGATATTGTCAAGATCTCCGATTGCGACCTCTTCGTCTATGTGGGCGGCGAGTCCGACGGCTGGGTGGAAAACGCTCTGAAAAACGCCGCCAACAGGAATATGAAGGTCATCAATTTGCTGGAGGTGCTGGGTGATTCCGTGAAAACGGAGGAGACCGTTGAGGGTATGCAGGAGGAAGGCCACGACCACGGCCACAGCCACGATGAACAGCTCACGGAGGATGACATCAGGGATCGCACCCTCTCGGATTTCGCCGGTGCGTGGAAGTCTCTGCACCCCTATCTGCTGAACGGCGACCTGGACAAATTCTGCCAACACAGGGCGGAGGAGGACGAGGACAGCTCGACCACAAAGGACACCTATTGGGAGAAGTATAAGGCTTCGTGGCAATGCGACGCCGAGAAGATCTCGATTGAAGGAAACAACATTACCTTCACTTATGGAGACGGAAAAACCGTTTCCGCTGAATACACCTATGCCGGCTATCAGCCGAAGCGGAATGACGAGGGTAAGATCCGCAGCGTCCGTTATCAGTTCGAAACCACCAGTGCCGATGCGCCCAAATATGTGCAGTTCAACGACCACGGTCACGAGCCGGGCGAGGCGGAGCATTTCCATATCTACTTCGGCAACGACGGCTTTGATGCGCTGATGAGTGCCAAGACCAATCCGTTTTTTGTGAAGGATGCGCTTTCCGTAGAGGACATCCTTGACGAGCTGATGGGACATGACCATGGGGAGGAAAAGGACGAGCACGTCTGGCTGTCCCTGAAGAACGCCCAAGCACTTTGCGTGACGATCGCGGACGCGCTGTGTGCCATCGACCCGGACAACAAGAACACCTATATCGCCAACGCCGCGGCGTATAGGGACAAGCTGGCCGCCCTTGACGCAGACTATAAGGCGGCTGTGGAGGGTGCGGCCCATAAGACCGTTTTGTTTGGCGACCGTTTCCCGTTCCGTTATCTGGTGGACGACTACGGTCTGCGCTACTACGCCGCCTTTGCGGGCTGCTCCGCCGAGACCGAGGCCAGCTTTGAAACCATTTCGTTTCTTGCAAAGAAGGTGGACGACCTGGAACTTCCCTGCGTGCTGACCATCGAGGGCGCGCAGCACAGGATCGCGGAAACCATCGTCCAGAACACCGCCGGGAAGAATCAGAAGGTGCTGACCATGGATTCCATGCAGTCCACCACCTCCAAGGATGTGGCAAACGGCGCCACCTACCTTTCCGTTATGGAGAAGAATCTCTCCGTGCTGAAGGAAGCGTTGGGGTAAGGAGGTAGGTCTATGGCTCAGCTCACTTGTCAAAATCTCTGTGTCGGCTACGATGGAAAGCCCGTTCTGCAATGCCTCAATTTTGAGGTCTTTGCAGGCGACTACCTCTGCATCGTGGGAGAAAACGGCTCCGGCAAGAGTACCCTTATGAAAACGATCCTCGGCTTGCAGACGCCCATCAGCGGCAGCATTTTGACGGGCGATGGGCTGAGGAAAAACGAGATCGGCTATCTGCCGCAGCAGACTGTGGTACAAAAGGACTTCCCGGCATCCGTGAGAGAGATCGTTCTCTCCGGGTGCCAGGGGCGCTGCGGCAGCCGCCCCTTTTATAACAAAGAAGAAAAGCAGCTTGCATCTGATGCGATGGACAAGATGCAGATCACCCGGCTTGCAAGGCGGTGCTACCGGGAGCTGTCCGGCGGGCAGCAGCAGCGGGTTCTGCTGGCCCGCGCGCTGTGCGCCACACAAAAAATGCTGCTCTTGGACGAGCCTGTTTCGGGACTCGACCCCAAGGTAACGGCTGAAATGTATACGTTCATCGAAAAGCTCAACCGCGAGGACGGCATCACCGTGATCATGATCTCTCACGATGTGGCTGCCGCCGTCCGATACGCCAGCCATATTCTGCATATTGGCGACACCGTTTTCTTTGGGACAAGGGCGGACTATCTTCAAAGCCCGCAAGGGCGGCTGTTTGATGTGAAGAAGGGCGGTGACAGCCAATGACTGCTATCTTGGAAAAGCTGGCTCTCTATTGGGCATATCCCTTTGTCCGCTATGCGCTCATTGTCGGTGTGCTGATCGCGCTTTGCTCCTCCCTGCTGGGTGTGACGCTGGTGCTGAAGCGGTTTTCCTTCATTGGTGACGGTCTGTCCCATGTGGCATTCGGCGCGATGGCGATTGCCGCCGTGCTGCAGATCACCAACAAAATGCCCTTTGTCATGGTCATTACCATCCTCAGCGCCGTGCTGCTTCTGCGCACCGGGCAGAACACGAAAATCAAGGGCGACGCCGCCATCGCCATGATCTCGGTGGGGGCACTTGCCGTCGGCTATCTTCTGATGAACATTTTCTCCACCTCGTCCAATCTTTCGGGCGATGTGTGCAGCACGCTGTTCGGCTCCACCTCCATTCTGACGCTGTCCCCCGTAGAGGTATGGCTGTGCGTGGGAATGTCGGTGCTGGTCGTGGCGGTGTTCATCCTGTTCTACAATAAGATCTTCGCCGTAACCTTTGACGAGAGCTTTGCAAGAGCGGCCGGCACGAAGGCGGGGCTTTACAACCTGCTGATCGCCGTCGTCGTTGCGGTCATCATCGTGCTGGCGATGAACCTTGTGGGTTCCCTGCTGATCTCCGCACTGGTGATCTTCCCGGCGCTGTCCGCCATGCGGATGTTCAAGAGCTTTCGCAGCGTGACCATCTGCGCGGCAGTCCTTTCGGTTTTCTGTGCGCTGCTCGGCATTCTGGCGTCCATTCTCGCCGGTACGCCGGTAGGTTCCACCATCGTCGCCGTTCAGATCGGCGCTTTCGGTCTGTCGTGGCTGGCAGGCACGGTATTGGGAGGTGTTCGCAGATGAAAAAACTATTGTGTGTTTTGCTGATTGCCCTAACTCTTGTACCTCTCGCCGCCTGCGGAGGTGAAAAAGATAAAGTGACTGCTGCAGCTGATTCAGCCGATAACCAAGCGCCAGAGGCTTCTGTTTCACAAAAACAGCCCTCAGAAAAGAAATCGGAGTCTAAGCCTGCAGCCTCTGAACCAACGCAAAGCACAGACGGTGTTGATGTTGACCTCACAAGTCTTAGCAGTACAATGGTATATTCCGAAGTCTATAATATGATGAACGCCCCCGGTGATTATATTGGAAAAACCATTAAAATGACGGGACAATTTGTATATTACGAAAACCCTGATACGAAAGCCCAATACTTCACCTGTATCATTGGCGATGCAATGGCTTGCTGCTCGCAGGGACTGGAGTTTGTACTGACCGGCAAGCATACTTATCCGGATGATTATCCTGAGCTGGGCAGCGAGATTACGGTTAGTGGTACATTTGAGTTATATGAGGAAGGAGACATCCGATATTGTCGGCTGGTTGATGCGGAAATGATTGGGCAATAACGCAGCAGCCTGCAAAAAAACAGACAGATTTCCGCCTAAATCGCGTTTCTGCGTGAGAGTCGGCGAAAGCTGCCTGTTTTGCTATGGAACTGACTATCGGCGCGATAGCGAGGCATTTTGACTATATCTTTGTCATCTGCTTCTTCACCGTATATGAGCATTGACTTTGCAGCATTCAGCCTATAGCAGGAACTTTCAAGGTTCCACTTGCGAAATGGTAGAATCCCTGCTATAATGTTTATGTAAGTTTCAGAATTGCCACCGAGCAATTATAGTGAATGAGTAACACAGTGCCTGAGGATGAAAGTCTTCAGGCACTTTTTTGTTT
>ERZ791603.1606-NODE-1606-length-16202-cov-3.315662_pt1 | contig 16202 bp, 8 predicted proteins | sample MGYA00509966_ERZ791603 | MGnify/ENA primary metagenome ERZ791603 (study PRJEB30046, sample SAMN00791931) | human gut metagenome | study: EMG produced TPA metagenomics assembly of the A metagenome-wide association study of gut microbiota in type 2...
AAAACCGCTCTCATCGAATGGATGAGAGCGGACATCGTTTTGTCGGATGTAGCGTGAATGCCTTATTTCCGACGCAGCGTTTTAAATGCCACAAACAGGAATACAATCCACACCGGCAGCAGGATCGCTGACAAGCGCATATCATCCATCGTGCACATCAGCAGCAAAATCATGCCGAGGAAGGCAATGCAAAGATAGTTGCCGAACGGATAGAGCAGCGCCTTAAACTGTGTTTCACGCCCCTGACGTCGCATCGCTGCACGAAAACGCAGATGCGCCAGACAGATCATAATCCAGTTCAACAGCAGCGTTGCTACCACCAGCGCCATCAGCAGACCAAACGCTTTTTGCGGCAGCAGATAGTTGATTAATACCACCAGCGAAGTGATCGCTCCGGAAAGCATCAGCGAGTTAATCGGCACACCGCGACGGCTGACGCGAGTCAAAAACTTCGGCGCATTACCCTGCACAGAAAGGCCAAACAGCATGCGGCTGTTAGAGTAAACCCCGCTGTTATACACTGACAGCGATGCTACCAGAATGACGAAGTTCAGCGCAGAAGCTACCACGTTGCTGTCGAGATTATGGAAAATCATCACAAACGGGCTACTGTTGGATTTCACTTCCACCCACGGATAGAGCGCCAGTAAAACCACCAGTGAACCGATGTAAAACAGCAGGATGCGATACACCACCTGATTTACCGCTTTTGGAATGCTTTTTTCCGGATCGCGCGCTTCAGCGGCAGTAATCCCAATCAGCTCCAGACCGCCGAAGGAGAACATAATTACCGCCAGCGACAAAATCAGCCCATTCCAGCCGGTGGCAAAGAAACCACCGTAGCGCCAGAGGTTGTCGATACTGGCTTTCTCGCCGCCGTGACCAGAAAACAGCAGCCACAGGCCAAAGCCGATCATACCGATGATCGCCAGCACTTTAATCAGCGCAAACCAGAACTCGGTTTCACCATATAAGCGCACGTTCACCAGGTTAACGGCGTTGATGATAATAAAGAAGGCGGCAGCCCAAATCCACGTTGGAACATCCGGGAACCAGTACTGCATATAGATGCCCGCAGCGGTCAGCTCTGCCATTCCCACCAGCACGAACATTACCCAGTAGTTCCAGCCAGAGAGGAAGCCCGCAAACGGTCCCCAGTATTTATAGGCAAAGTGGGCAAATGAACCGGATACCGGCTCTTCGACCACCATCTCGCCAAGCTGGCGCATAATCAGGAAAGCGATGATCCCGGCGACGCCGTAGCCCAGCAATACAGCCGGACCCGCCATCTGAATCGCCGGGCCAATGCCAAGAAACAGACCAGTACCAATTGCGCCACCCAACGCAATCAGTTGAATATGACGGTTATGTAATCCGCGATGAAGCGTCGGCTCTTGATTCGACGCAGTATCTTCCGATACGGTTGACGCGTTTTTCACGCCTTTCCCCTGTGTGTCTTTTTTGTTGAGGGGCACCTTTTAACATTTAGTGCCCATCGTCGCAAGACACAATCCACACGGTTAAACGGGGTATCCTGCTTTTATTTCCGTACCCGATGTCGGTGCAGCCACATCAGCTTATACGCCGCCGGGATAATAAACAGCGACAGCAAAGGTGCGGTGATCATGCCGCCAATCATCGGTGCGGCAATCCGGCTCATCACCTCTGAACCAGCCCCCGTTCCCCACAGAATCGGCAGCAGACCGGCGATAATCACCGCCACCGTCATCGCTTTCGGGCGCACGCGCAGGACCGCGCCGTGATATAACGCCTCATCCAGCTTCTGCTCGCTGAATGTTTGTGGATTATTCAACGACGGCACGGCCTCTATGGCGTGACGTAAATACATCAGCATCACCACGCCAAATTCGGCGGCGACCCCGGCGAGGGCGATAAAGCCAGTGCCCGTCGCCACGGAAAGATGAAAGCCCATCCACCACAGCAACCAGATGCCGCCCACCAGCGCAAACGGTACGCTGCTGATAATCAGCAACGCTTCGCCCACCCGACGGAACGCCAGATACAACAGCACGAAGATAATCATCAACGTCATCGGCACCATGAGTTTAAGCTTATGGTTGGCGCGCTCCAGTAGCTCGAACTGCCCGGAGAATGCCACGCTGGTGCCCGGTTTTAACTGCACTTTTTCAGCTATCGCTTTTTGCAAATCGTGAACCACCGACACCATGTCACGATCGCGGGCATCGATATAAATCCAGCTCGTCGGGCGCGCATTCTCGGTTTTCAGCATCGACGGTCCGGTAGAGACTTTAATGTCGGCCACGTCTGCCAGGGTGATTTGCTGCTTCATCGGCGTCAGGATCGGCAGCTGGCGCAGTGCCTGCGGACTATCGCGCCAGCTTTGCGGATAACGCAGATTAATTGGATAACGGGCAATCCCTTCCACCGTTTCGCCAACCATCGCCCCGCCCACCGCAGAAGTCACAAACAACTGCACATCCGCCACCGTCATACCGTAACGTGCGGCTTTTTCACGGTTAATCTCAACGTTGATATAGCGCCCACCTTCCAGCCGCTCGGCAAGCGCAGAAGCTACGCCTGGCACCGTTCGCGCTACTTCTTCAATTTGCTCAGCCATCGCGTCGATATCCGCCAGCACAGTGCCGGAAACTTTAATTCCGATGGGGCTTTTAATGCCAGTCGAGAGCATATCGATACGGTTACGAATTGGCGGCACCCACAGATTCGCCAGCCCCGGCAGACGCACGGTGTTATCCAGTTCCTCAATGATTTTGTCCATCGTCATGCCTGGCCGCCACTGCTCCTGCGGCTTAAGCTGGATGGTCGTTTCTACCATCTCCAGCGGAGCAGAATCGGTGGCGGTTTCCGCTTTCCCGGTTTTCCCAAATACCCGCGCCACTTCAGGTACGCTCATAATTAGCTTGTCGGTTTTTTGCAGCATACTCGCCGCCTCTGCTGCGGAAATCCCCGGCAGCGTCGATGGCATATACAACAAGTCGCCTTCATTGATCTGCGGTAAAAATTCCCCGCCAACTTTATTGAGCGGCCAGAGAACCGTCAGCACCGAAAGCGCCGCCACCAGCAGCGTGGTTTTCGGCCAGTGCAGTACTTTCAGCAACAGCGGATGATAAACACGAATCAAAAAGCGATTGAGCGGGTTACTGCTTTCCGGCGGAATTTTGCCACGGATCCAGTAGCCCATCAGGATCGGGATCACTACGATCGCCAGCAGCGCCGCACCCGCCATCGCATACGTTTTGGTGAACGCCAACGGGCCAAACAGACGCCCTTCCTGCCCTTCCAGGGTGAAGATCGGGATAAACGACAACGTGATAATCAGCAGACTGATAAATAGCGCCGGCCCCACTTCAACAGACGCATCGGTGATCACCTGCCAGCGCGTTTTATTATCCAGCGTGGCGTCAGGATGCTGGTGCTGCCACTCTTCCAGCCGTTTATGTGCATTTTCGATCATGACGATAGCGGCATCGACCATCGCCCCGACGGCAATCGCAATGCCGCCCAACGACATAATATTGGCATTCAGTCCCTGGAAGTGCATGACAATAAAAGCAATACACAACCCCAGCGGCAACGAAATAATCGCCACCAGCGCCGAGCGCACATGCCAGAGAAACAGCGCACAGACTACCGCCACCACAATAAACTCTTCCAGCAACTTGCCGCTGAGGTTGTCGATGGCGCGGTCAATGAGCTGGCTGCGATCGTATGTTGTAACTATCTCCACGCCTTCCGGCAGACTACTTTTCAGCGTTTCCAGTTTGTCCTTCACGGCGGCGATCACTTCTCGGGCGTTTTTGCCGGATCGCAGGATCACCACCCCGCCCGCCACTTCACCTTCGCCATTCAGTTCGGCAATGCCCCGGCGCATCTCCGGGCCAATCTGGACCTTCGCAACATCACGCAGATAAACGGGCACGCCATTTTCACTGGCTTTTAAAACGATGTGATTAAAGTCGTCGAGCGTTTGCAGATAGCCGCTGGCGCGCACCATATATTCCGCTTCCGCCAGTTCGATCGACGAACCGCCCGCTTCCTGGTTTGAAGCATCCAGCGCGCTTTTTACTTCGGCTAGACTGATGCCATATTGCGCCAGGCGCTGGGGATCGATAACCACCTGATACTCTTTCACCACGCCGCCCACCGACGCCACTTCCGCAACGTCAGGGATGGTTTTTAGCTCATATTTGAGAAACCAGTCCTGCAATGAGCGTAAATCGGCCAGATCGTGCTTACCGCTGCGATCCACCAGTGCATATTCATAGATCCAGCCAACACCCGTGGCATCTGGTCCCAGCTCGGCGCTGACTCCCGCAGGCAGCTTACCCTGTACCTGGTTGAGGTACTCCAGCACCCGCGAACGCGCCCAGTACGGATCGGTACCATCTTCGAAAATGACATACACATAAGAGTCGCCAAACTGTGAGAAACCGCGCACAGTCTTCGCGCCAGGCACCGACAACATGGTGGTGGTTAGCGGATAAGTCACCTGATTTTCAACGATTTGCGGTGCCTGACCGGGATAGCTGGTTTTAATAATCACCTGCACATCGGAGAGATCCGGCAGCGCATCCACTGGCGTGTTAATGATGGTCCAGGTGCCCCAGATGCTCAGAAACAACGCGCCCATCAGCACCAAAAAACGGTTCGCCACCGAGCGACGAATAATCCATTCAATCATTGGTTATTCCCTCAATGCGCATTGGTAGCACTTTCAGAGCGCATCCGCTCCAGTGCGCCAGAAATATTGGCTTCGGAATCAATCAGGAACAGGCCGCTGGAAACCACCTTTTCACCTTCCGCCAGACCAGAGCGTAACGCGGTGACGCCTTGCGATGCCTGGAAAACGGCAACGCGTTTCGGTACAAAGCGTCCGTCGGCATCAACGGTAATCACCCGCTGTTCGTTGCCGGTATCAATCAGCGCCTGTGACGGAATGAGCAGCATCGGTTCGCTGGCGGTATTGAGTTGCAACCAGGCGTTCATTCCCGGTTTTAGCGCCTCGTCGGCGTTGTCGACTTCCAGACGCAGCTGCAGCGTGCGGGTCGCGGCATCCACGCCAGGTAGCAGCGTCCATTTGCGGATGGTGAGTGTTTTATCAGGTCGCGCCGGAACGGTGAGCGTAAACTGCGAGGCATCTTTCACCAGCCAGGCGATGGACTCCGGGATCGCAGCAGTGACCCACACCGGGTCCATACCCTGAATTTTCGCTACCACGTTATCTTTGGCGATATTCATTCCCGCGCGCAGATCAAACGCGGTGATCACGCCATCAATGGGCGCTTTGAGCGTAAAGCGAGTCTGGATTTTTTGCGTGGCGATCAGGCGGCGAATATCCGCCTCCGGCATTCCCGCCAGTCGCAGCCGCTCAAGAATGCCTTCAGTCTGGGTCGCCGTACCGCCGGTTTCGCGCAGCAGTAAATACTCACTCTGCGCTTCCACCCAGTCAGGAATGGTCAGGTCGAGAAGCGGTGTGCCCTTTTGTACTTTATCGCCCACGGTAAGCGGATACACCTTGTCGATAAACCCGGCAGCGCGAGCCTGCACAATGGCATACTGATACTCGTTGTAACTGACATTCGCCGGGAAACTCTGGGCAAAAGTCAGCGGCCCGCGCGTGACGGTAGCCGTTTTCACCCCCAGATTCTGCGTCTGAGTCGGGTCAATGCGCACACCAGACGCAGAACTCTCTTCATCGGCATATTTCGGCACCAGATCCATATCCATAAACGGCGATTTACCTGGTTTATCGAACCGCGTATTGGGATACATCGGGTCGTACCAGAATAAGATTTTACGTTCTGCGGTCGACGTTTTTTCTGCAGGCGGTTCCGCCTTTGCAACCCAGGTAAAACCTGCCGCAGAAATAATACCGCCCGCGATCATGCTGCCGATAATAAGCGCGATTTTTTTCATCTCATTAAACCTGGGTTACTGGCTGACTTTAATATCCTGTAATAAAGAAAGGTTGCCCTGCTGGACAAAATTAAACGCCACTTTGTCGCCGGTTTTAATTTCACTCATTTTCGTCTGCGGGGTGATGGTAAAGCGCATGGTCATCTCCGGCCAGTTCACAGCAGCAATCGGATCGTGATGGATGGTGATTTTTTTGCTTTCCAGATCAATACCCTTTACCTCGCCAGTGGCACTAATAACCTGTGGTTGTGCTTCGCTCATGGTTTCATGATGATGTTCGTTAGCCTGGGCATTAAAGCCAATAACGGTAAACAGACTGAACATTGCGACTTGCAGTGCTTTTTTCATTTATTCTCTCCTGGAGTTAAAAGTTATTGCTGCCAACCGCCACCAAGTGCGGTATATAAAGAAATTTCGTTAACCTGACGGGCATAATTCAGGTCGAGTAAAGTTTGTCGGGTTGCAAATAAAGAACGCTCGGCATCCAGCACTTCCAGATAACTTACTGCGCCGTGCTGATATAATGCCCGCGCCCGTTGCAAAGTAATTTGCAGCGACGCCAGATAACGCTGCTGGGCGCTGATTTGATCGTTCAGGCTTTGACGTAATGCCAGCGCATCTGCCACTTCTTTAAAGGCGTTCTGGATTTTCTGTTCATAATTCACTACCGACTGCTGCTGGCGAATTTCGGCGATATCCAGATTGGCCTGGTTGCGTCCGGCATTAAAAATGGGGATCTCAATTTTAGGAATAAAATTCCACATCCCGCTGCTGGCGTTAAATAATGACGACAGATCGCTGCTGGCGGTTGATATTCCGCTGGTCAGCCTTATAGATGGGAAAAATGCCGCGCGTGCGGCCCCAATATTGGCATTAGCCGCCATTAACGCGTGTTCAGCTTCCATAATATCCGGGCGCTGCAATAAGATTTGCGACGACAAGCCCGCCGGTAATTTAACGCTTTGCAGGCTGTCGCTGTTTACTGTCTGCGCTTGCGGCAGCTTGCCGTAGCTTCCCAGCAACAGTTGCAATGCATTATTCGCCTGCGCCAGTTCCCCCTGACGTTTAGCGATGTCGCTGCGGGTACTTTCTATCACCCCGCGAGCCTGTTCCAGCGCCAGAACATTACTGCTACCTGTCAACAGTTGTTTTTCGACAAACGCATATGACTGCTGATAATTACGCAGCGTTTCTTCGGCTATTTGCAATTGCGCATACGCCAGTTGCTGATTGAAATAGCTTTGCGCGACATTAGAAACCAGCAGAATATGCACCGCGCGCTGAGCTTCCTCAGTTGCTAAATAATTTTGTCGCTCGGCTTCGCTCATGTTCTTTAAGCGACCGAAAAAATCGAGGTCAAAGCTGGCGTTAAGGCCGGTCGAAAACTCCCGTGTCGTGGCGGTATTCCCTTTAAGATTACCGCTCCAGCTGCCGCTGCCCTCGCCATTGAGCTGTGGGTAGCGGTCGGCATCGGTCAGACGATATTGCGCCCGTGCCTCCTGCACTTTCAGCGTCGCCATGCGCAAATCCCGGTTATTCACCAGCGCCTCGCTAATCAGCGTCTTTACCTGATTATCAACAAAAAAGGTGCGCCAGCCCACGTTCTGGTAGTTATCTGCTGCGTTAACCAAGCCGTTCTGGCTGAGTGAGAACTGCTGCGGCACGGGCATTGCCGGACGCTGATAATCCGGTGCCAGTGAACAACCGGTTAGCGCAAGGGCCACACAAAATGGCAGAAGTTTACAAGGAGACATAGGCTCATAATTTCTGATGATTTTATGCCGCCAACTTTACTCGCCAGGCTCTGATTTTCCGGTGACAGGAAAATGACAAAATTGTCATTTTGCCAATAAGCGATTGCCATCTGATCCCGCTACTCTAGAATTGCCCGGGCAACATGCGGAGGAAATATGAAACTGTTGATTGTCGAAGATGAAAAGAAAACCGGAGAATACTTGACCAAAGGGTTAACCGAAGCCGGTTTTGTGGTCGATTTGGCCGACAACGGGCTGAATGGCTACCATCTGGCGATGACCGGTGATTATGATCTGATAATCCTCGATATTATGCTGCCGGATGTGAACGGCTGGGATATCGTGCGCATGTTACGCTCCGCCAATAAAGGGATGCCGATTCTGTTGCTTACCGCGCTTGGCACCATTGAACATCGCGTCAAGGGGCTGGAGTTGGGGGCAGATGACTACCTGATGAAACCATTCGCTTTTGCTGAACTGCTGGCGCGGGTGCGCACTCTCCTGCGGCGCGGGGCGGCGGTAATTATCGAAAGTCAGTTTCAGGTTGCCGACCTGATGGTCGATCTCGTCAGCCGCAAAGTCACCCGCAGCGGCACGCGCATCACTTTGACCAGTAAAGAGTTTACTCTGCTGGAGTTTTTTCTCCGCCATCAGGGCGAAGTGCTGCCCCGCTCGCTTATCGCCTCGCAGGTGTGGGACATGAATTTCGACAGCGACACTAACGCCATTGATGTGGCGGTGAAGCGGCTACGCGGCAAAATCGACAACGACTTTGAGCCGAAGCTGATTCAGACCGTGCGCGGCGTGGGCTATATGCTTGAGGTGCCGGATGGTCAGTAAGCCATTTCAGCGCCCGTTTTCGCTGGCAACCCGTCTGACCTTTTTTATCAGCCTGGCCACCATCGCGGCGTTTTTCGCCTTTGCATGGATCATGATCCACTCAGTGAAAGTGCATTTTGCCGAGCAGGATATTAATGATTTAAAAGAAATTAGCGCCACCCTTGAACGGGTACTTAATCATCCTGACGAGACGCAAGCCCGACGCTTAATGACGCTGGAAGATATCGTCAGTGGTTATTCCAACGTGTTGATTTCCCTGGCAGATAGCCACGGCAAAACGGTGTATCACTCCCCCGGTGCGCCGGATATCCGCGAGTTTACGCGTGACGCCATACCCGATAAAGACGCGCGGGGCGGTGAGGTGTATCTCCTTTCCGGCCCGACGATGATGATGCCAGGGCACGGTCACGGGCATATGGAACACAGCAACTGGCGGATGATTAACTTGCCGGTTGGCCCGTTGGTGGACGGCAAACCGATTTATACGCTCTACATCGCGCTTTCGATCGATTTTCATCTTCATTACATAAATGATTTGATGAATAAACTTATTATGACCGCATCTGTCATCAGCATCCTGATCGTCTTTATCGTGCTATTGGCGGTACATAAAGGTCACGCGCCGATCCGCAGCGTCAGCCGTCAAATCCAGAATATCACCTCGAAAGATCTCGACGTTCGCCTTGACCCGCAGACCGTGCCCATTGAGCTGGAACAGCTGGTACTGTCGTTCAACCATATGATCGAGCGTATTGAGGATGTCTTTACCCGCCAGTCCAATTTCTCAGCGGATATCGCTCACGAAATTCGCACGCCGATTACCAATCTCATCACGCAAACGGAAATCGCCCTCAGCCAGTCGCGCAGCCAGAAGGAACTGGAAGATGTGCTCTACTCTAATCTCGAAGAGCTGACGCGAATGGCGAAAATGGTCAGCGATATGCTGTTTCTCGCTCAGGCCGATAACAACCAGCTAATCCCCGAAAAGAAAATGCTCAACCTGGCGGATGAAGTCGGCAAAGTGTTCGATTTTTTCGAGGCGTTAGCGGAAGATCGCGGCGTGGAGTTGCGGTTTGTTGGCGACAAATGTCAGGTTGCGGGCGATCCGCTGATGCTGCGTCGGGCGTTAAGCAACCTGCTTTCTAATGCCCTGCGTTATACGCCACCCAGTGAGGCTATTGTAGTGCGCTGCCAGACGGTCAATCATCAGGTGCAAGTTTCCGTCGAAAACCCCGGTACGCCCATTGCGCCCGAGCACTTACCGCGATTGTTTGACCGTTTCTATCGCGTTGACCCTTCCCGCCAGCGAAAAGGTGAAGGTAGCGGTATTGGGCTGGCGATAGTGAAATCGATTGTTGTCGCGCATAAAGGCACGGTTGCGGTAACGTCAGATGCGCGGGGGACAAGGTTTGTGATTATGCTGCCGGAGAGAGAGTGATTATTAAGTTCAAATTCAGGGCGTGGTGCATCACCTCCTGGTATTGTTGATCAACAAATTAGAGAAAAACTTATTAAACATATGAAATATCGAAGGCTTTTATTTTTCAAAGTTTCACGAGATGTTTGTATATGAAACTTAGTTAAATCTGTGTTTCTTCCAATTGTAGATCACAATGCCCTTTCTAAATTTTCATCGTTATAAACAAGCCATCTATCATATAAAGCAATGAATAATTTAATCGCGATTAATCATCATTAATTGTTATATTATTCACTCAATCTATTTATCAAGTGAATTTGATAAATTCCTAATTTAAAATATCCACTATTGAGCCAGTATTTAACAACGTTAAGATGTGCAATGTGCAGATCATGTTATCAGGGTGGAGCGGTAGCATATATTTCTTATGCAATCATTCATTTTAATAATGTTAATTGGATTATTTATTGCTGTGAATAAAAATATATTATGAATATTGGTTTAACTTTGCGTTTTTGTTACTCGTTGTGATATGCGTACCTGTCCTGAATAACGCCAAGAAACAAGAGGTTGAGCTTGTGATTATTTTTTTGACTGAACAGACACCCGTTTCTGTTAAGTAATATTTAAACAAAATTCTCACATAACCATAGCATTTTCTGTTCCTTCCCTAATAACGTCTGAAGTCGTCCCGCTTATCACATTATCCGCAGTTGTACGGTACGGATCATTATTCATTTTACTGGAGGTTGCTATGTCAACCGGATTACGTTTCACACTGGAAGTGGACGGCCTGCCGCCGGATGCTTTTGCGGTGGTTTCCTTTCATCTGAACCAGTCACTCTCTTCGCTCTTTTCCCTCGATCTCTCCCTGGTCAGCCAGCAGTTTCTCTCCCTTGAATTTGCGCAGGTGCTGGACAAAATGGCCTACCTGACGATATGGCAGGGCGATGAAGTACAGCGCCGGGTGAAAGGCGTGGTGACCTGGTTTGAACTCGGGGAGAACGACAAAAACCAGATGCTGTACAGCATGAAGGTGCACCCGCCGCTGTGGCGTGCCGGTCTGCGCCAGAACTTCCGTATCTTCCAGAACGAGGACATCAAAAGCATCCTCGGCACGATGTTGCAGGAAAACGGGGTGACCGAATGGAGTCCGCTGTTCAGCGAGCCGCATCCTTCCCGTGAGTTTTGTGTCCAGTACGGTGAGACTGATTACGATTTCCTGTGCCGGATGGCGGCGGAGGAAGGCATCTTCTTTTATGAGGAGCATGCTTACAAAAGTACCGACCAGAGCCTGGTGCTGTGCGACACAGTCCGCCATCTGCCCGAATCTTTTGAAATCCCATGGAACCCGAACACCCGTACCGAGGTGAGCACCCTCTGCATCAGCCAGTTCCGCTACAGCGCACAAATCCGCCCTTCTTCCGTGGTGACCAAAGACTACACCTTTAAACGCCCCGGCTGGGCCGGACGTCTTGATCAGGAGGGCCAGCACCAGGACTACCAGCGCACGCAGTATGAAGTGTATGACTACCCCGGACGTTTCAAGAGCGCCCACGGGCAGAACTTTGCCCGCTGGCAGATGGACGGCTGGCGAAACAACGCAGAAACCGCGCGGGGAATGAGCCGCTCGCCGGAGATATGGCCGGGACGGCGAATTGTGCTGACGGGGCATCCGCAGGCGAACCTGAACCGGGAATGGCAGGTGGTGGCAAGTGAACTGCACGGCGAACAGCCACAGGCGGTGCCAGGACGGCAGGGAGCGGGGACGGCGCTGGAGAACCATTTTGCGGTGATCCCGGCAGACAGAACATGGCGACCACAGCCGTTGCTGAAACCGCTGGTCGACGGCCCGCAGAGCGCTGTCGTGACAGGACCGGCAGGCGAGGAAATCTTCTGCGACGAACATGGTCGCGTGCGGGTGAAGTTCAACTGGGACCGTTATAACCCGGCAGACCAAGACAGTTCGTGCTGGATCCGTGTGGCACAGGCGTGGGCAGGCACCGGTTTTGGCCACCTGGCGATACCGCGTGTGGGTCAGGAGGTGATTGTAGACTTCCTCAACGGCGATCCGGACCAGCCGATCATTATGGGGCGCACCTACCACCAGGAAAACCGCACCCCCGGCAGCCTGCCGGGAACAAAGACGCAGATGACCATCCGCTCCAAAACGTACATGGGCAGCGGATTTAATGAGCTGAAGTTTGATGATGCGACAGGGAGAGAACAGGTCTACATCCACGCGCAGAAGAACATGGATACCGAAGTGCTCAACGACCGTACCACCACCGTAAAACACGATCACCGCGAAACCGTAAAAAATGACCAGACGGTCACGATCCAGGAAGGTAACCGCCTTCTTACGGTGGAAAAAGGCCACAAGATCACCGGAGTACTGAAAGGGTCTTTATCTGAGGATGTCTTTCAGGACAGAGGCACGATTGCCGGTTCGGTGCATGTTGACGCTGTAAACAATGGTGGCGAAGGCGACGGTATACAGGCTTATACGGCGATTAAGGAAATTTTGCTGGCTGTGGAGGAAAGCAAAATTGCGCTGACGCCGGATGGCATTCAGCTACAGGTCGGGGAATCGACGGTAATCAGGCTGTCGAAGGATGGCATCACCATCGTGGGCGGTTCTGTTTTCATCAACTGATTCACTCAGATTATCAGGGAGTATTTTATGCAGTTCACTTTTAATGAAGGCCACATTCAACTGCCGTCTCAATGGCAGGATCAGTCAATGCAGGTCCTGGTGTCCACAGATAACAGTGGCATCAACCTGGTCATTACCCGCGAAGCCGTTCCACAGGGAACCCTGACACCAGAGCTGTACCAGGAAACGCTGGCGCTGTACCAGGGCAAACTTGATGGGTACACCGAACATGCCTGCCGGGAAATCACTCTGGCAGAGGCCCCGGCCTGGCTGCTGGATTATTCCTGGAACGGTCCGGAAGATGAGGGGAATCAGGGGCGGATTAGCCAGATAGCCGTATTCCAGCGGCGTGGAGATACGCTGCTGACCTTCACTTTCAGCACCTCCTTATCCCTGAAGAACAGTCAAAAGACGATGCTGCTGGAGGTGATAAAGAGCTTCACCCCGTTGCCACCGGAGAATGACATCCAAAAGGACCAGCCGCGCTGACATAAACGAGGGATAACACATGAGTGAAGGACCAGGCGGGCCACAGGGAGCGACCGCAGGCGGTACGCTGGCAATGCGAATGCTGTCACAGCAGGCGATGGTCGCCAGCCAGATGAAACGGGCAGCCAACGACAAAGCCATTGCACAGATGCTGGCAGCAAAGAAGTCCGGCCCACCTGCCGCCAGGCTGGGCGATGAAATTCAGCATAAAAGTTTTCTGGGGGCACTGGCAGGGGCCGTGCTGGGGGCGATAGTGACCATCGCAGAAGGTTGCCTGATTATGGCCGCCTGCGCCACCGGCCCTTATGCGCTGGTTCTGGTGCCTGCGCTGATGTATGCCAGCTATAAGGCGAGTGATTATGTGGAGGAGAAACAGAACCAGCTTGAGTCATGGATAAACAGCTTTTGTGACACGGACGGCGCCATCAATACCGGTTCTGAAAATGTAAACATTAACGGAAAGCCCGCTGCCAGGGCCGCCGTCACCCTTCCCCCTCCTCCCCCACCTGGAGCAATACCTGAAGTCCCACAGGGGGAACCCTCATGGGGTGATATTGCCACTGACCTGCTTGAATCGGCAGCGGAAAAAGCAGTACCACTGGCGAAGGCCTGGGGGAACGCTGTTATCACCCTGACGGACAGCAATGCCGGTTTTATGGATCGCGTCAGCGCCGGCGCATCGCTTCTGTTTCCCGCCGGTCCGGTATTAATGGAGTTTGCCACCATGGTGGGCGGGCGTGGCGAAATCAAAAAAGAGGTGGATTTCCCGGAAGCCGGTGAGGACTCGGCGCTCTGCGACAAGGAGAACAAACCACCGAGGATAGCCCAGGGCAGCAGCAACGTCTTTATCAACAATCAGCCTGCCGCGCGCAAGGGCGACAAACTGGAGTGCAGCGCGGCAATCGTGGAAGGTTCGCCGGACGTCTTTATTGGGGGTGAGCAGGTCACCTATCTGGATATCCAGCCGGAGTTCCCGCCATGGCAGAGAATGATCCTGGGAGGAATAACGATAGCCAGCTATCTTCTGCCGCCAGCGGGACTGCTGGGAAAACTGAAGAATCTGGCGAGACTCGGCAAACTGGGAAACCTGCTGGGGAAAAGCGGGAAGCTGCTGGGCGCAAAGCTCGGCGCGTTGCTGGGGAAAACAGGTAAGTCGTTAAAAAGTATTGCCAATAAAGTCATCAGATGGGTAACAGATCCTGTCGATCCGGTAACCGGCGCATACTGCGACGAACGTACCGACTTCACCCTTGGCCAGACCCTCCCCCTCTCCTTCACCCGTTTCCACAGTTCTGTACTGCCACTGCATGGCCTGACGGGCGTGGGCTGGAGCGACTCCTGGAGCGAATACGCCTGGGTGCGTGAACAGGGAAACCGGGTGGATATCATCAGCCAGGGAGCCACGCTGAGATTTGCCTTCGACGGTGACAGTGATACGGCGGTTAACCCGTATCACGCCCAGTACATTCTGCGCCGCCGCGATGATTACCTGGAGCTGTTCGACAGGGATGCCCTGAGCAGCCGCTTCTTTTATGACGCCTTTCCGGGAATGCGCCTGCGCCACCCGGTGACTGACGATACCGACGATGACCGTCTGGCACACAGCCCCGCAGACCGGATGTACATGCTGGGCGGGATGAGCGACACCGCCAGCAACCGCATCACGTTTGAGCGCGACAGCCAGTACCGGATCACGGGTGTCAGTCACACCGACGGGATCCGGCTTAAACTGACGTACCATGCCAGCGGCTACCTGAAAGCCATTCACCGCACGGATAACGGCATACAGACGCTGGCGACCTACGAACAGGATGCGCGGGGGCGGCTGACCGAAGCGGATGCGCGGCTGGACTACCACCTGTTTTATGAGTACGACGCTGCGGACCGGATCATCCGCTGGTCCGATAACGACCAGACGTGGAGCCGTTTCACCTACGATGAACAGGGCCGGTGCGTGACCGTCACCGGGGCGGAGGGCTATTACAACGCCACGCTGGACTATGGTGACGGCTGCACCACCCTGACGGACGGCAAGGGCACTCACCGTTATTACTATGATCCTGACGGCAATATTCTGCGGGAAGCAGCGCCGGACGGCAGCACCACCACGTATGAATGGGATGAATTCCATCACCTGCTGGCCCGCCACTCCCCTGCCGGGCGGGTGGAGAAGTTTGAATACAACGCCGCACACGGTCAGTTAAGCCGTTATACGGCGGCAGACAGCGCGGTGTGGCAGTACCGCTATGATGAGCGCGGCCTGCTCAGCAACATCACCGACCCAGCCGGGCAGACGTGGACACAGCAGTGTGATGAACGCGGCCTGCCGGTAAGCCTGGTGTCGCCACAGGGCGAAGAGACCCGGCTGGCGTACACGCCGCAGGGGCTGCTGTCGGGGATATTCCGCCAGGATGAACGGCGTCTGGGCATAGAGTACGACCACCACAACCGGCCGGAAACACTCACCGACGTGATGGGCCGTGAACACCACACCGAATACAGTGGTCACGACCTGCCGGTGAAGATGCGCGGCCCCGGCGGTCAGTCAGTGCGGTTACAGTGGCAGCAGCACCATAAACTGAGCGGCATTGAACGTGCTGGAACCGGTGCGGAAGGATTTCGCTATGACCGCCACGGCAACCTGCTGGCCTGGACGGACGGCAACGGCGTTGTCTGGACGATGGAATACGGCCCGTTCGATTTGCCGGTGGCGCGAACGGACGGTGAAGGCCACCGCTGGCAGTACCGCTACGATAAAGACACGCTGCAGCTCACAGAAGTCATTACCCCGCAGGGCGAGTCATACCGTTATATTCTGGACAACTGTGGCCGGGTGACGGAAGAGCGTGACTGGGGCGGCGTGGTCTGGCGTTACCGCTATGACGCTGATGGCCTGTGTACCGCCAGGGTCAACGGCCTGGAGGAAACCATCCTCTACAGCCGGGACGCCGCAGGCCGCCTGGCAAAAGTCATCACCCCGGAAGGCAAAACGCAGTATGCCTATGACAAATCCGGCAGGCTGACGGGTATCTTCAGCCCGGACGGCACATCACAGCGCACCGGCTACGACGAACGCGGGCGGGTGAATGTCACCACTCAGGGCCGACGGGCCATTGAATACCAC